>JAESFH010000062.1_pt1 | contig 135335 bp, 130 predicted proteins | sample 9269381 | NCBI WGS metagenome assembly JAESFH01 (sample SAMN14504062, study PRJNA617094) | algae metagenome | isolation source: Aphanothece sp. CMT-3BRIN-NPC111 and co-occurring heterotrophs from well... | place: USA: Clark Mountains Wilderness, California | collected 2010-04-18
CGCTCCTGCTGCCGCTGCGCTTACCGGACGGCCGTTGGACGGTAGACGTTTGGGCGCCTACCGAAGGCTTCACCTTGAATGCCGGACTGCGGCTACGCTTGGGCCGGGAGCACTGAGTCAGTGTCCGCTTTCCACCCGTTGCGGACGTTGCGGGGTTGGATATGAAGCCCCATGGTTCGCCTGCCGAAGCTCATGATATCGCTGGTTGCGCTCGCCGCCTCGGCCGCGACAGGCCGAGTGGTAGACACGACCAACAGCTACAAACTGGAGGTAAGGTTTGACCCGGCAAACGGGGACCTTGCTGTTCAGGGAACTTTGAACATCGTGGCCGACCGGCCGCTCCCCTCCGGCAAACTCCTCCTAAACGATGCGCTGAGGGTTAGCCGCTTCGAGGTAAACGGAGCCCCTGCGCGGGTAGAACCCGGCTACCTGCTCAACGGCGAGAAGGTGCCAGGCGGGCAGGCTCTAATGCTTCCTGCCAACCTGCTGGAGAAGAGAGGCCAACGAGCAAAGGTCCATTTTAGCTACGACGGCCGGCTTACCACTGACCGCATCCACGTCGGACGAGGGGTGGTTAGTCCACGATGGACAGAGCTGACGCTCGAGTCGTTCTGGTACCCGATTTTATTCGAAGAGCCGCTCCTGCGCTCTACAATCAATTTACGGGTGCCTGAGCAGTACGAGGTGATTGCGCCGGGGCTGGTCCAAAAGCTGGGGCCGGGAAACTGGCGGCTTGATCCGCAAGCAGTCGTTTCTGGGCGGATTACTTTCGCATTGTCGAACACATGGCACGTGGAACGCCGTGGCCTTGGCGGGCTCGTCGCGGCACTGTACTCCGCCAAGGCAGAACCACGTAGCAACGAGATCCTAGACGCCGTTGCAGGAGCACACGCCCATTTTCGCATCATGTTCGGTGAGCCGCGAACGACAAAGAGGCGCATTACAATTCTTCTCGCCAACGCCGACGTCGGACTGAAATACCCTAACCAGGCATTCGCGACCGGCGGCGACTTCATCGTCATGAGCAATGGTGAAGCTCAGGCTCAGCTGGATACGCTTCACCATGAAGTCGCTCACCTCTGGTGGTCGGGCGGCCAGCCCGGATCGCCTGACGAGTTGTTGTCGGAATCTGTATCGGAGTATCTTGCGCTCCGCTTCGGCGAAGTTCGCTGGGGCAAAGATTGGCTGCGTAGTCGCCGCGCAGCAATGGCCCGCCGGTCCGAGGCATTAAAGCCACGTTCTTCGACATCGATGACGTTGGCTTTCCGTCTCGGCAGCCGCTACTCTACGATCGTGGACCTCACGCATTGTGGCTGCTTCACGACCGGATTGGTACGCCTGCGATGGATCAGCTGTTGAGAGCTACATACAATCGCGATGTCCGCAGCCTATCCGAGTTTCTACGACTCATGGCCGAACAACAAGGCTCAGCCACCGCAGCTTGGTTCCGCAGCTCCTTGGGATGAGGGCTGCGGCTGTTGGGCTTCGGCCAAGCGCCCATTTCTGACCTTGGGAGGCAAGCGCGGAAGCGCCGGTTGGACGGTCTGCTAACGAGCATTTGCGGACGTTCGCCTGACCCAATCTGACACAAAGGATAGGCCTGATAGCCTACCGGCGTGTTTCTCCTATCGGGCCGCTTTTTGCGTGGTTAACAAAACCTTCTCGATTCGTTTTCGCGTGTTCCGGGGGTATCTACATGAAAAGGCGCATTTTGATGTCGCTGGCGCTTGCCAGCGTTTCCGCCACCGCTGCCAATGCCGCAGTCGCTACTCTTACGTTCAAAGGCAAGGTGACGCGTCTTGATGAGCAGCAAGGTAGCGGGATTTTCGCTCAGGCTGGTTCGTTGTCCATCAACGGGGGGGCAGGATTTTGTAGCTGAGTTCTCTATCGACTTAGCGCGTGGCGAACTCATCCAGTTTCCGCCCGGGAAGGTCGCGTTGAGTGGCTCTCTGGAGGCAAGCCCTATTCTTAGTTCTTACCTGTCGATCAACGGAATCCGCTATGATTTTCGTAAAGGTGACAGGGCAGACGGATACTTCGAGCGTCTCGATGAGGAACTCGGCTCGACGTTTGACTGCATTCTTGCTCGCTCCTCTGGACTACACGTGGGAGATGACAATCGCGCCGATTGGAACGACCGGTTGAACATCAGCGTATCGAGCAACAACATCGACTTTATCAACGGTCTTGATCTCAACGCGCCCCTTGAACTCGATGTATCCGCGGCGAGCTTGGGTGTGCAGGGAAGCTTCAATATTGAAACCTTCGCGGCGGACCTGGCGAATGGATCGCTGCATACAAGGGGCACTTTGAGAGTTCAGCACGTCAAGTTCACACCTGCGGCGAGTCCGCCGCCTGCGGTGCCCGAACCGGCAACATGGACCATGATGATTGGCGGCTTTGGCTTCATTGGCGCAGCGATGCGTCGCCGGACGCCCACTTTAACCTACGCGTAAGCTCCCCCGCAAAAGCGTAGGTAGCGCCGTCAGTGGAGACGCTGGCGGCGCATTCTATGTCCGCTTTCCACCCTTAGTAGACATTCCGAGTATCGCTTTACCCCAATCGGCGCACCGGATCGCTGCCGTCCCAGTCCTTCGCTGCGTTCCGGATCATCGCGAACAGGCCGTCGCTGCCGGTGGCGGGTTGCAGGACTTCCACGAGGCCGCCCGGATGGCCCTTGCTGTCGACATAGATGACCGCGCCGTCGGCGCCGACCTTCGCCTCGACGATCGTTTCGCAGCCGGCCTCTTCGGTGATCGTGCGGGCGCGAACCATGTCGTCGGTCAGGATGCATACATGGTGCATCGCCCCGCCATTGCTCAGGTCGCGATAGATGGAGGGCGCGTCATTGTCCTGGCGGATCAGCTCTACCTGCAACTCTCCCCAATAAGCGAGCGCGATGGTGAAGACGCAATCGCTGGGAGACCCGCGATAGCGCAGCCCGTCCAGCCGGACATTCTCCATCAGGAAGAACGGGCCGACCCCCATCACCTCCGTCCAGTGGCGGAGCGCGGCGTCGAAATCGTCGGGGACGAAGGCGATCTGCATCACCGGGCCGATCTGCGCCAATCCCATCTGCCTCTCCCCAAAAGCGCCAGCTTGGCGCGCCGTGCGCCACCGGGCATGCTCTCCGTCACCTGCCCTGCAAACTGCGAGTTTTGCTGATGAGCGAGCGCGACCCAGGCCCCATCCAGCCCGATTGGGCGGCTGCACGCTCGGCAGCGGCGCGGGCGACGCTGCGCCGCATGGTCGCGCACGCGGCCGCGCGCACCACCGATCTCGCACCGGAGCCGCTCCCCCTCGACAAGGGCGTCTACACCGATCCGGAGCGTTTCGAAGCGGAGCGCCGGCACCTGTTCCTGGGCCAGCCGATCGTCGCCGGCCTGTCGGGGGATATTCCGAACCCCGGCGACTATCTCGTCTTCGATGCGGCCGGGCCGTCCATCCTCGTCATGCGCGGCAAGGACGGGCAAGCCCGCGCCTTCCTCAACATGTGCACGCATCGCGGCGCCAAGTTGGTTGAGGAGGTGGAGCCCTTCTCAGGTCGTGCCGCCCGCCTCACTTGCCCGTTCCACGCCTGGACCTTCGACCCAGCCGGCAAGCTGGTCGGCCAGCCTTCGAAAGCAAGCTTCACAGGCTGCGAGATCGGCGCGCGCGACCTGATCGAACTGCCCGCAGCCGAGCATCTGGGGCTGATCTTCGTGCGGCCCGGCGGCGGCGAGCCGATCGACGCCGCGGCGCATCTCGGCCTCTTTACCGACACGCTCGCGTTGCTGGAACTGCACCGCGCAGTCCCCGTGAAGAAAGGCGTGCTCACCGCTGCGTCCAACTGGAAGTTCGCGCTCGACACATATGGCGAAGGCTATCACTTCGCGACGCTGCACGCTTCCACCATCGGCCAGACCCACTATAACGACATGGCCGTGTTCGAGCCGTTCGGCCGCCACCACCGCATCGGCTTTCCGGACAGGAGCGTCGGCGCCCTCTCGCCCGACGACGAGAGCGGCTGGCCGCAAACCGAATATGCCGGCGTCCATTATCTCTTCCCGAACACGGTGATCTTCTTCGGCTCGCTGGCGCCGGGTGTCGTCTTCACTCAGGTCTTCCGGCTGTTCCCGGATGGCGTCGGCGGCACGCGTTGCCAGTTCGCCGTCTATGCGCCGTTCGGACTGCATTCGGACGAGTATCGCCAAACCGTCGAAGGTGCATTCGACGCCACCGCTCAGGTGGTGCAGACCGAGGATTACCGGGTCGCCTCGGCCGGCTATGCCAATCTGCTGACGGCGCCGCAGGGCTTCCGCACCGTGCTCGGCCGCAACGAAATCGCGCTGCAGGCGGTGCAGCGCCACATCGCCGAAGCCATCGGGATGCCACTATGAGCGAAGCCGATCCGCAGCGTTGCCCAGGTCCGGGCGTGGCCGAGTTGCTGGCGCGCGAGACGCGGCCGGTGCCGCCCGGCATCGCCGAGGATAGCTGGCGCGATCTCGGCAACGACGCCATCGCCGCCGACCGCTACACCTCGGCCGAGTTCTTCGCCGCCGAGAAGGCCCGAATGTGGCCGAACGTCTGGCAGATGGCGGCGCGCGAGGAGGAACTGCCCGAGCCCGGCGATCTCGTCGTCTATGACAATGTCGGCCGGTCCTATGTGCTGGTCCGCCAGCAGGACGGGAGCATCCGCGCCTTCCACAATGTCTGCCTCCACCGGGGCCGCAAGTTGCGCACCGAGAGCGGCGCGGCGGCCGAGCTCGAATGCCCGTTTCACGGCTTCACCTGGGCGCTGGACGGCAAGCTCAAGCGCATGCCCTGCGCCTGGGACTTCACGCACCTGAAACCGGAGACCATGGCGCTGCCAGAGCTGCGCGTCGGCCGCTGGGCGGGGTTCGTGTTCGTGACCGAGAGCGACAAGGCGCCGCCGCTGGAGGCCTATCTCGATCCCCTGCCGCGCATCTTCGAACGATGGCGGCTGGAAGAGACCTTCACCGCCATCTGGGTCGGCAAGGTGATCAAGGCCAACTGGAAAGTCTGCGCCGAGGCCTTCATGGAGGCCTGGCACTCGGTCGTCACCCACCCGCAGATCCTGCCCTTCACCGGCGACGCCAACACCCGCTATTCGCTGTGGGGCGATCACGCGAACCTGGCGCTCACGCCCTTCGGTGTGCTCAGTCCGCATCTCGACGGCAAAGGCATGGGCGAGAACGACATCCTTGCCGCAATGGGTCAGGGTTCCGGCCGTCAGTCGGGCGCCGCCTCGATCACGCTCGCCGAGGGCCAGACGGCGCGCGCCATGCTGGCCGAGGCGAACCGGAAGAAATATCTGACCGATCTCGGCTATGACGCGGCGGACGCGACCGACAGCGAGATGCTAGACGCCTATACCTATAATGTTTTCCCCAACCTCTCGCCCTGGGGCGGCTTTGCGCCCAACATCGTCTATCGCTGGCGGCCCTGGCCCGATCAGCATGCGACGCTGATGGAAGTGCGCCTGCTCGCCCGCCCGCCCAAGGGCGTGGCCAAGCCGCGCGCGGCCGAGATGCGCTTCCTCGGCGAGGACGAGTCCTGGTCGAGCTTCACCGACTGGGGAATGCTCGGCTCCATCTTCGACCAGGACATGGGCAATTTGCCCTATGTGCAGGAAGGGCTGATCGCCTCGCCCAACAACCGCGTCGAGCTCGGGCATTATCAGGAGAGCCGCATCCGGCATTTCCACCAGACGCTCGACAAATATCTGGCGGGACAACTGCCCTGAGCACCGCCGATACGCTCGCGATCCGGCAGCTGGCCGAAGCCTATGCCGACGCCGTGCTGCGGCGCGATGCCGACGATTGGGCGGCCTGCTGGGCGGAGGACGCGGTTTGGGACCTCGCGGGCATGCGGGTCGAAGGCCGCGCGGCGATCCGGGCGCTGTGGGGGCAGGCGATGCAGGGCTTCGCCTTTGTCGGTTTCTTCGTGCAGCCGGGGCCCCTCACCATCCATGGTGACCGCGCCCAAGGCCGCGTGTGGACGCACGAGCTGCTGGTCGAGGCTGGCGGCGCGCGCCGGCAGACGGTCGGCCGCTACGACGACGAATATGTCCGCGAAGCCGCCGGATGGCGCTTCGCCTCCCGCCGCTTCGCTGTCCAGCGGGAGTTCGCGCTATGAGCATCGTGATCGCGGGCGAAGTGGATTTGCCGCCTGAAAACCGGGAACGGGCGCTGAGCGGCGCCCGCGAACTGATCGCCGCCGCGCTCGCCGAGCCGGGCTGCCGGCATTACGCCTGGTCCGCCGACCCGTACGACCCCGGCCGGGTTCATGTGTTTGAGGAGTGGGAGGACGAGGCCAGCCTGACCGCGCATTTCGCAGCCGCTCCCTATCGCGGCATGCTCGCGCATCTGAGCGGCCACACCATCCTTTCGGCCACGACGCGCAAATATCGGGTCGATGCTTCGGAGCCCGTCTATGGCGCGGACGGCTTGCCTTCGGCACGCTTCGGAGCGGCGGCATGACCGACCTGGCGGGCAAGCGCGCAATCGTGCTGGGGGCGGGCGGCGCCGACAATATGGGCCAGCATATCGCCCGTGCGCTGGCCGGAGCCGGCGCGCAGGTGATTGTGGCCGGCCGCCGCTTTGAGCCGCTGCAGGCGCTCGCGGCAGAGATTGGCGGCACGGCCACCCAATGCGACATCACGCGCAAGACCGATGTCGATGCGCTGTTCGACGCCCATCCCGCGGACATCGCCGTCAACGCGACCGGCTGGGGACTGCTCAAGCCGATCGACCAGGTCAGCGAGGCGGAACTGGACGAGATCGTCGCCCTGCAGTTCAAGGGCGTGCACCATCTGCTGGCCGCCTGCGTGCGGACGATGACACGCGGCGGCTCGATCGTGCAGATCTCGTCCGCCACCACCCACGCGCTGATCGACGACCATGCCGCCTATATCGGCACCAAGGCTGGGTCGGAGGCGCTGATCCGCTGCGTCGCAAACCAATATGGCCCGCAAGGCATCCGCGCCAACATCGTCTCGCCCGGCCTCACCGCCAGCCCGATGACCGCCGGCGCGATGGCGACGCCAGGCCTCGAAGCCGCTTTCGCCAAACGCTATCCGCTGGGCCGCATCGGCACCAGCGAGGAGATCGCTGCCGCGGTGCTCTGGCTGTGCGACGACCGCTGCTTCATGACCGGCCAGAATCTCCAGGTAAATGGCGGCCTGACCCTCCGCGGCAATCCGAGGCCGGAAGAAGTGGCGGCGAGCGTGCAAGCGGCGATGCGGGAAATATCAATTTAGGGAGGCGATGTCCCCGTCTTAAGCGTCCCTGGAATGCAACTCGGCGAGGCCGCTGGCAGCAATCGCCTGCTCGGCGACGCGAAGATCTTCGTCTTTTAGGTCCTCGAAGAGGTCAGCACGCTTACGTGACGATAGCGTTCCTCCGTTCTGACTACAAAGCTGGATCAGGAGCGAAGCCCTACGATCCGGCAAATCGATCACTTGCGCGAGGCGCCTCTTCGCATCGTCGAACCGTTGCAGAAACTCCAGTTCTGCCGGAAGCGCAAACCGAATGGTGCGCTCAATCCTGTCCAACAGATACTCTGCTTGGCGCGTCGCATCGAAATAGCGGTACAGATATGCGGTGTCATTGGTGACACGAACATTACCCCCGGCAGTCGCCACCCATTCGATCGCACTGAGCGTGGGCACGGAGTAATCCTCGAGCGCGGCACGATAGCCAAGTAGGTCTTCTAAGATGGCCGCTGAGACCGGCAGAACGACACCGTCCGGATTGAAGGCCATATCAACCAGCGCCTTCTGAATTAGAAAGCGATGGAGACGACCATTGCCGTCCTCAAATGGGTGAATGAAGACAAATCCAAAGCCGATCGACGCCGCGGTGAGGACCGGATCGAAACGGCCGCGCTTGAGCAGGTCAAACGCCTCGAAAAGGCTCAACATCAAGCTCCGCAGGTCCTCAGGGCGGGCGGAGATATGATCCGGGATTGGAGTCTGATCGCGGCCATCATGCCGACCGACGAAACCGCCCTCAGTGCGCAGCCCCGGCCGAACATAGCTTGGTTGCTCGAACAGTGACCGGTGTAGATCCTCAAGCGTATCAATCGACAGGCTAATGTCTTTGGCTTCGGCAATAAGGCGGCCCCAACGTTCCAGCCGATTCTGCGGTGGCGTTTCCCCTTCGATACCGAAAGACCCTTTGCTTTCGTTGAGGAGCATGAAGCCAACGGCCCGGCGCAGCACAGCGGGGTCCGCGTCGGAAATCATACGCCTCGCCTCTGCCGCCAGTTCTGCGATGCGATCGGGAGCAAGCCGCTCCGTGCGGCGAATAAGGGGGCAGAACCCCGGAACACCAGGGAGATTGTTGCTGACTTTGTGTCGATTGGATCGCGAACCGCGGCGTACCAGATACTGATTGGGATCCAGCAGCGGGATGTACTGAACTGCGTAAGGCTCTGGCACATCAAGTGTATGCTGGGTCATCCACTCGTATAAAAACCAGGCGCGACGAGTATATTTGCCAGCTGGATTAGATGCGACAAAGCTCGTCAACTCGGGTGCTGTCGGTTGCGCGAAGAGCTGGCTGAGGACGCGCAGGTCCACTCCCTCGTGTTTCAGTGCGACGCCGAAATGCTCGATAGGCTGTGTCGGCACCTTGAACCTGGCGCCGCGCGGCAAGAGTAACCATTCGACACCGTCACGGACGATTGTGGTCTTTTGCCCAACCGCCGTGATGGCCGTCAGCCGGCGTGGCAAGGGACACGAAAGCCCGTAATGCTCGATTAGCGCAGAGTATCCGAGGAGCTGAGCCCCGTGGGGCTTTCCTGGTAGGTCGACGGGCAAGCCTTTGATCCAAACGAATCAGAATGAGACAGGAACGCCGAGTTTTCGCGAGGAAAAGTCAAAAAACAACCTTTTTGTCGAGCATTTGCCCAAAGGGGCGCGGGAAAGAACAAATCTCGGAAGCCGCTCCAGCTTGAGGCCAAGCTTCAACGGAAGAGTCTAAACGGTGCCCCTCCTCCCCGTTATTCCGCTTCTGTTCCCACTGCCAAGCCAGCGGCCGTGGGATCCCCGTACGCCTGATCGATCATGTTAATTTGGCGCATTACTCGATGCGCCCGATCAGGTGGCCGACCGGATAGCTCTCGCCCTCGGCCGCGAGCACGCGCAGCACGCCGGCTTCCTGAGCGTCGATCTCGATGGTCGTCTTGTCGGTTTCGACGGTGCAGATCACCTCGCCTTTCTCGACCTGCTCGCCATCTTCGACCATCCACTCGTTCAGGCTGATCTCCGTGGCGGACATGCCGATCTTGGGCATGCGCAACTCGCTGGCCATCAGCGGCTCCAGTTCATGGTGCGGCGAACAGCGTCCTTCACCGCGTCCTTGGACGGCACCCAGGCCTGTTCCAGCACCGTCGCCATCGGCACGGCGGAGAAGGCACCGCCGACGCGCTGCACCGGCGCTTTGAGCTCGCCCCATAGCCGCTCGTGCAGCCGCGCGCTGATCTCTGCACCTGTGCCATAGGCTTTGACCGCTTCGTGCAGCACGACGGCGCGGCCGGTCTTGCGCACCGAGGCTTCGACGGTTGCCTCGTCGTAGGGGGCGATGGTGCGCAGATCGATCACCTCGACCGAGATGCCTTCCTCGGCCAGCTGCCCCGCCACCTCCAGCGCGTCGAGCACGGTGCGGCCGTATGTGACGATAGTCGCGTCCGCGCCTTCGCGCGCGACCGCGGCCTTGCCTAGTGGCACCGAAAAGCCGGCCTCCGGCGGCTCGGCGGTCAGGCCGTAGCAGAGGATGTTCTCGATGAAGATCACCGGATCGTTGCAGGCGATCGACGACTTCATCAGCCCATAGGCGTCGCGAGGGTTGGACGGAGTCACGATCTTCAGCCCGGGCACATGGGCGAACCAGGCCTCCAGCATGTCCGAATGCTGCCCACCAAAGCCGACGCCGACGCCCGTTGTGGTGCGGATCACCAGCGGCACCTGCGTCTGCCCGCCCGACATGAAGCGGAGCTTGGCGGCGTGGTTGACGATCTGGTCCATGCAGACGGTCACGAAGTTCATCAGCATGATCTCGGCGATCGGCCGCATGCCGGCCAGCGCCGCGCCGACGCACGCGCCCATGATCGCGGTCTCGGAGATCGGCGTCGCGCGGATGCGGTGCTCGCCATATTTCTCGGTTAGGCCGGCCGAGATCTTGAACACGCCGCCGCCCTGCTTGGCCGAGACGTCCTCGCCCAGCAGGATCACGCCTTCGTCTTCGGCCATGCATTCGTCGATCGCGCGGTTGAGCGCGGCGGTCATGGTGAACTTGCTCATGCCGCCAGCTCCTCTTCGAACACGTCGCGGCGGATCTCGGCTGGGTCGGCAAGCGGGCTCGACAGCGCGAACTCGACCGCCGTTTCGACCTCTCCCTCAACCTGCGCGACGACCGCGTCCAGTTCGCCTTCGGTGAACTGATGCTCCAGCATCAGCGCGCGCAGCCGCGGCAGCGGGTCGGCCGCCTTCATCTCCTCGATATGCTCGGGCGGCATGTAGGAGAAGTCGGCGCCGAAGAAGTGCCCCATCATACGGTAGCACATGGCCTCGATCAGCGTCGGCCCGTCGCCGGCGCGCGCTCGATCAACAGCTTCTTTCGCCGCCGCATACATGGCGAGCGCATCGTTCCCGTCCACCTGCACCGACCGCATGCAATAGGCGGACGCCCGTGAGGCGATCGACTCGCACTTGGTGTGGTCGGCAAAGGCGGTGTGCTCGCCATAACGGTTGTTCTGGCAGAGAAAGATCACGGGAAGCCGGTAGAGCTGGGCCATGTTCATCGCCTCGTGAAAGGCGCCGATATTGGTCGCGCCGTCGCCGAAGCAGGTGACGGTCACCCGGCCGTCCTTGTTGTTCTGCGAGGCGAGCGCGAGGCCGTTGGCGATCGGCAGGCCGGAGCCGACCACGCCGGTCGTCACCATCACGCCGGAGTCCGGATGCGTGATGTGCATCGACCCGCCTTTGCCCTTGCACGTGCCAGTCGCGCGCCCGGCAATCTCGGCGATCAGCGGTCCCAGTGGCACGCCCTTGGCGATCTGGTCGTGCTGGCCGCGATAGGTGGTGACGAGATAATCGGTCTGCTCCAGCGCCGCCATCATCGCCGCGGATACCAGCTCCTGCCCTCGCATCGTGTAGTAGATGGTCGCGAGCTTGCCGGTCATCAGCAGGCTGCGCATCTTCTCGTCGAAGCGCGCGACCCGCATGGTGCGCGTGTAGATGTCGCGCAGTTTGTCCCGATCGATCGTCATTCTGCTTCCTCGATGCCGTGCTTGGGATTGGCGCTGATCGCCGCGGAAGGCCGGTCGGCGACGCGCGCGTTCCAGTCATGCAGCCGGGTCAGCGGCTCAGGGATGGGCTGGCCCACCTTCGCGCCGAAATCGGTGAAGCAGAAGAGCAGGATATCGGCCAGGCCGAAGCGGTCGCCCGCCAGCCATTCGGAACTGCCCAGCAGCGCATCCGCCTTGGCCAGGCCGTCACGGGCATAGGCCTTGTTTCCGTCCGCCGCCTCGGGGACGTTGAAGGTGCGGCCTTCGAACATCTGCAGGGCCTCGGCGCTGCGAAAGCCGTTGGTCATCGGCACGACGATCTGCTGGTCGACCATGCGCATCACCGCCCGCGTCCGCGCGCGTGCTTCTGGGCTCGCGCCAATCAGCGGCGGATCGGGAAAGCGCTCCTCCAGATATTCGCAGATGGCGGTGCTTTCGGGCAGGCAGGAGCCATCGTCCAGCTCCAGAAAAGGCATGCCGCCCGATGGGTTGCGCGCGAGCAGCGGGCCCTGGCGGTTCTCCGCCTTCATCACGTCCACATAGACACGCTCGATGTTCATTCCCTTCTCAGCAATGAACATAGTGACCACGCGGGGGTTCGGGCCGACAGACTGGAACAGCCGCATCAGAACTGCACCCGCTTGGTGAAGCCGCCATCGACCACCAGATGCGCACCGGTGATGTAGGATGCCGCCGGGCTCGCGAGGAACACCACGGCTCTGGCCACCTCATCCGGCTCGCCCAGCCGCCCCATCGGCATCGCCGCTTTGGTGCCTTCGTAGAAGCCAGGCATTGCGCCCTTGATCATCTCCCAATTCCCGCCGGGATATTCGATGGGGCCGGGGGAAACGGTATTCACGCGAACGCCTTGCGCAGCGAGCGCCTGCGACAATTGCGAGGCGTATGTGATCAGCGCCGCCTTCAGCGCATTGAAAGCCTGGGGCGCGACGAAGGTCTCCACCGCCGCCGTGGACGACATCATGATGATCGATCCCGACTCGCTCTTCGCCAGCTCCGGCGTCAGCACCTCGACCGCTCCGACCGCGCCCATGATGTCGAGATCGAAGGTCTTTTGCCAATCGCCGGTCGCGCCTGCTCCGGACGAGGACGCATTATGGATGAAGATGTCGCAGCCGCCCAGCTCGCCGGCCGCGCGGCCGAGCCAGTCGCGATAGGCCTGGTGATCGGCCGACATGTCGAACGCCTCGCCAAGCACCTTGCCGCCGCCGCTCGCGAGTTCGGCCTTGGCGGCATCGACCTTGGCGGGATCGCGGCCGAAGAACGCCACGTCGCACCCTTCGGCAACGAACTGACGGAGCGCCGCCAGCCCCAGCCCCCGCGCGCCGCCGTTGATGATGACCTTGCGTCCCTGCAGCCCGAGATCCATCGCCCATCCTTCACGAAACCCGCCGGACGATAGGGGCTCGGCTCCTCACCGGTAATCAGCAAAAATGGGAGCTTCCTTCTTGCCGCTTGCTCCAGCTGCGATCGGACGCGAAAAGCATGGCGGGCCAGCGAGGAGGCGGGCATGAAGGTGATATTCTTCGGCAAGCTCGCGGAGCAGGTCGATCGGTCCGTGACGATCGACGTGCCGGCACAGGCGAGCTCGGTCGGGGATTTGCGCACCTTGCTGGCCGAGCGCTTTCCGCACGCGAGCGGCGAGCTGCTCAAGCCATCGCTGCGCGCCTGTATCGGGGATGAGCTGGTCGATGACGCGCATCCGCTGGGCGCCGCCGACACAGTCGAGTTCTTCCCGCCGGTGTCGGGCGGCTGACATGCCGAGCGTGGCCCGTCTCTCGCACGAAGCTCTTCTTCCGGACCGGGAGCTGGCCGATTTCATCGCCAGCACGAAAGAGGCTGGAGCGGTGGTCAGCTTCACCGGCGTCGCGCGCCCGCATGGCAAGAGCGGGCAACCAGTTCGCAATCTGTTCCTCGAGCACCATCCGCGCCTGACCGCCAAGTCGCTGGAAACGATCGCATCCGACGCGGCGGCGCGCTTTTGCCTCGATGCGATCCGCGTCGTGCATCGCTGCGGCGATATTGCGCCCGGCGAAGCGATCGTCTTCGTCGCGGCCGCGAGCGCACATCGTCGCGCCGCCTTCGAGGCCGCCGACTATGCGATGGACCGGCTGAAAAGCGAGGCCGTTTTCTGGAAGCGCGAGGATCGCGAGGATGGCGCGGATTGGATCGAACCGACCGCGGCCGACGCCAGCGACTTGGCCCGTTGGAGCGATTGAGTGGCTGGAATCGACGAGACCCTGACCTTCCACCCGCTGAACATCGCCGTCCTGACGATCTCGGACACGCGCACGGAGGAAAGCGACAGCTCCGGCCGGACGCTGGCCCAACGGCTAACGCAGGCCGGCCATCGGCTCGCCGGGAAAGTCATCGTGCCCGATCAGGTCGAGGCGATCCGCACCCGAGTTCAGGCGTGGGTCGCGGACCCGGAGGTCGACCTGATCCTGTCCACCGGCGGCACCGGCTTCAGTCCGCGCGACGTCACGCCCGAAGCCGTCAAGCCGCTGTTCCGGCGCGAGATGGACGGGTTCTCCGTGGTGTTCCACCAGGCCAGTCTGGGCACGGTCGGCGTGGCGACTCTCCAATCCCGCGCCTTTGCCGGCCAGATCGAGGACACGTTCATTTTCTGCCTGCCGGGGTCCACCGGGGCCTGCCGCGATGGCTGGGACCTGGTGCTCCGTTACGAACTCGACAGCCGTCATCGCCCCTGCTCCCTTGCCGGCCAGATCCCGCGCCTGCGGCACCTGTGCGCATGACCGCGCTCACCCACCGCGCGGCGCTATGATCTCGTTCGACGAAGCGGCCGGGCTGATCGCAGCCGTTGCGCGGCCGCTTGGATCGGAGCGCGTCCCGATCGCCGCGGCGCATGGCCGCGTGCTGGCGGCTCGGATGGTGGCGCAGGTTTCGTCGCCGGCACAGAATGTCTCGGCGATGGACGGCTATGCGGTGCGCGACGAAGACCTGAGGGAACTGCCGGCCCAGCTGCGGGTCGTGGGCCAAGCGTATGCGGGCCGTGGCCATGCCGGTCCCCTGCCCGCCGGCGCCACGGTCAGGATCTTCACCGGCGCTCCCGTGCCCAAGGGCGCCGAACGCGTCGTGATCCAGGAAAATGTGCGGCGCGACGGGGATTGCGCGGTCGTGCTGGCGATCGGCGACACCCGCAACATCCGCCAAGCCGGGTCCGACTTCGCCGCCGGGGAGCTGCTGCTCGAGGCCGGCACGCTGCTCAACCCGCGCGCGGTGGTTGCGGCGGCCGCGGCCGATCTCGCGGAGATAAAGGTGTTCCGCCGCCCGCGCGTTCGCCTGCTGGCGACAGGCGACGAGCTGGCCGAACCGGGCACCGCGCGCAGCCGCCCGGAGGCGATCCCGGAAAGCGTCTCTTTCGGCGTGGCGGCACTGGCCCGCCAGTGGGGCGCGGAGACGGCAGCGCCGGTACGCCTGCCCGATGACCTGCCCCTGCTCGAGCGCGAAGCGCGGAGCGCGCTGCAGGGCGTAGACGTGCTGGTGGTGACCGGCGGCGCGTCGGTGGGCGAGCGGGACTTCGCCAAGGCGATGTTCGGGGATCCCTTGGACCTTATATTCTCCAAAGTGGCGATCAAGCCCGGCAAGCCGGTGTGGCTCGGGCAGGTGGGCAACACGCTCGTCCTCGGCCTGCCGGGCAATCCTACGTCGGCGCTGGTGACGGCGCGCCTGTTCCTGGCGCCGCTGCTGGCCGGCATGAGTGGCCGGCCGGCCGAAGACGCCCTGCGCTGGCGGCGGCTTGCGCTATCCGCCCCCTTGGGCCCGACCGGCGACCGCGAAACCTTCTCCCGCGCGCGCCTGGAGGGGGAGCGGCTATGCCTGCTTTCGAACCAGGATTCGGGCGCACAGAAAATGCTGGTCGCCGCCGACCTGCTCGTCCGCCGCCCCGCGGGCGTGCTCGGATATCGCGAAGGCGAGTTGATCGACGCGCTCGACTTCTGAAGGCGCCGCTCCGCGCCGCCCCGGGAGTAAATGGAGCAGCCGAAAACATTTGGCCCTGCCTTGAACGAAGGGGTAATCGGGAAAGGTGAATGGACGGATGACCGGGCAAGCGCAGGAGCGCGCGCTGATCGACGGCTTTGGCCGCCGGATCAGCTATGTGCGCCTGTCGGTCACTGACCGTTGCGACCTGCGCTGCCGCTACTGCATGGCGGAAAAGATGGTGTTCCTGCCCAAGCGGGACATACTGACCATCGAGGAACTGGTGGCGCTGTCCGACATGTTCATTGCTCGGGGCGTGGACAAAATCCGGCTGACCGGGGGTGAGCCGCTGGTCCGGCGCGGCGTCGAGGAGTTGATCGCCCGGCTGGGCGAGCGGCTGGGCGACGGTCTTGAGGAGCTGACGCTCACCACCAACGGTACGCAGCTCGAACGGTTCGCCGGCCTGCTCGCCCGCGCGGGCGTGCGGCGGGTGAATGTGAGCCTGGACAGCCGCGATCCCGGGCGGTTCCGCCGCATCACCCGGCGCGGCGACCTGGGGCAGGTGCTGGCCGGAATCGCCGCGGCGAGTGCGGCCGGGATGCGGGTCAAGATCAACACGGTCGCACTGAAGGGCCTCAACGACGACGAGATCTCCGACATGCTCGGCTGGTGCGCGGAGCAGGGGCATGACCTGACGCTGATCGAGACCATGCCGCTCGGCGCGGTGGAAGAGGACCGCACTGACCGTTACCTGCCGCTCGATGCCGCCAAGCGCATGCTGGACGATCGTTTCGAGCTGATCCCGACACTCGCGCGGACGGGCGGCCCGGCCCGCTATTGGAATGTGGGCGGCTCAGCGATCCGGCTGGGTCTGATTACTCCTCTGACCAATAATTTCTGCGCCGGGTGCAACCGTATCCGGGTGGCGGCCACCGGGACAGTCTATGGATGCCTGGGCCAGGACCAGCATGTCGAGCTGCGCGACCTGCTGCGCACGGGCGGTGAGGATGCCGTCCAGGCAGCGCTCGACCGGCTGCTCGCCGGCAAGCCCGCAGGTCACGATTTCCGCATCGCCGCCGCCAAGCCGGCAGTTGCCCGGCATATGAGCGTGACGGGCGGCTGACGAGCGAGCGGGAGCTGGATCGGCGCGGGTGGGCTCGGTCGTCCCGGCATGATGCAGCAGCTGCCGCTCCGGCCTGCGCCTCAGTTGCGCCGACACCGCGCTGTCGCATCGTAACCGGAAGTGGTGCCCAGAAGAGGACTCGAACCTCCACGCCCTTGCGAGCGCCAGCACCTGAAGCTGGTGCGTCTACCAATTCCGCCATCTGGGCACGGGGTAGGCGGCGGCGCTTAGCGGCGGCTCCATGCCCTTGTCAACAAAGGTTCGGCAGGCCAAAGGCGCGGGCGTTGAGTGGAGCTTTGTGGCATGAAGGACGCGATCGTCACGGTGTTCGGAGGCGGCGGCTTTGTCGGCCGCTATGCCGTGCAGGAGCTGCTCGCCGGCGGTGAAGGATTCCGCGTGCGGATCGCCCAGCGCGAGCCGCGCGACGCCTGGTTCCTGAAGCCGCTCGGCTCGCTCGGCCAGACCCAGTTCCTCGCTGCGGACGTGTGCAACCGCCCCTCGGTCGAGCGCGCGGTGGCGGGCGCCGGCGCAGTGCTGAACCTGGTCGGCAGCTTCGACAATATGAACGCGGTGCAGGCTGAAGGCGCCCGCATCGTCGCCGAAGCCGCGGCGGCAGCCGGTGTCACGACGCTGGTGCATGTTTCGGCGATCGGCGCCGACCCGGACTCGCCCTCCGCCTATGGCCGCAGCAAGGGTGAAGGCGAACGTGCCGTCCGCTCCGCTTTCCCGAACGCGACGATCCTGCGGCCCTCGATCGTGTTCGGGCGCGAGGATGGTTTCACCAACCGCTTCGCCCGGATGCTGAAGCTGCCCGTGGTGCCGGTGGTGCGGGGCGGGACCCGGTTCCAGCCGGTGTTCGTCGCCGATCTCGCGAAGGCGATCGAACAGGCGATCTGCGATCCGAAAACCCACGCCGGCCAGACCTATGAGATTGGCGGTCCGGAAGCGATCGCCATGCGCGACCTGCTCGGCCGGCTCGCGGAATGGACGGGCCAGAAGCCGCACTTCATCGACATGCCCGATGCCGTCGCCGGCATGATGGCGCGGATGACCGGCTGGGCGCCGGGCGCGCCGATCACCTGGGACCAGTGGCTGATGCTGCAGCAGGACAATGTCGCGAGCGGTGCGCTGCCCGGCCTGGAAGCGTTCGGCATCACGCCGACCCCGCTCGCTGCGGTGGCGCCCGGCTGGCTGGTCCAGTATCGCCGCCAGGGCCGCTTCGGCGGCGTGAAGACGGTCGAGAGCTGAGGCCAGCCGTCATGCCAGCGAAGGCTGGCATCTTGTGCAGCAGAGACCCCAGCTTTCGCTGGGATGACGTAAAGGAAGCGCATGCCCCTCCTCCTCACCGCCATCCTGCTCGGCATCGTCGAGGGGCTGACCGAGTTCCTGCCCGTTTCCTCGACCGGGCATCTGATCCTCGGTGCCGAATTGCTCGGCTATGACGCGGCGACCTGGGCGACGTTCAACGTCATCATCCAGTTGGGGGCCATCCTGGCCGTGATCGTGCTCTACTGGCGCACTTTCTGGGCCGTCGCGGTCGGACTGTTCGGGGGCGAGCCGACCAGCTGGCGCTTCCTCGTCAACCTGCTGCTCGCCTTCATGCCCTCGGCGATCCTGGGCCTGATCCTGATCGACCGGATCGAGGCGCTGCTCGAAAGCGCGGAAACGGTGGCGGTCGCGCTGGTGCTGGGCGGCATCGCCATCCTCGTCATCGAAGCGCTCATCAAGCAGCCCAAGGTGGAGCCGGGCGTCGCCTCCATTCCGTGGAAAAAGGCGCTGGGCATCGGCTTCATCCAGTGCCTGTCGATGGTTCCGGGCGTCAGCCGCTCCGGCGCCACCATCATGGGTGCGCTGACTTTGGGCGTGGAGCGGCGCACCGCCGCCGAGTTCAGCTTCTTCCTCGCGGTACCGACCATGATCGGCGCCACGACCCTGTCGGTGTTCAAGCATAGCGACGAGCTGGCCAGCGGGCGGGTCGACTGGGGGCTGATCGGCGTGGGTTTCGTCGTATCCTTCATCGTCGCGGTGGTGGTGATCCGCTGGTTCGTGGGCATCGTCTCGAAGCACGGATTCGCGCCCTTCGCCTGGTACCGGATCGTCGCGGGGACACTGGCATTGATCTGGCTGCTGGCGAGATAGGTCAGTAACCGGTCAGTTCAAAAGAGGCTGAGGGGCCAGAAGCAACCACTTAGCTCAATCCGACCGAGAGATATGTCAGCTTAGCTGCCTTATACCCGAAATCATGCGTGACTCTCGCCGTCTCTCGCTGCGATAAGCAGTGCGAGGAGGCGTGCATGGGCGAGAACCGGATGCTGAAGTTCGTGGATCTGCCGCAGGCCTATCCGGCCAAGCGGGAGGCCGAACTGCGCGCCGAGGACTTTCGCGAGATCGCCGATCGCTACGCCACGACCAATGCCGAGGAGCAGTCGGCGCGCTGCTCGCAATGCGGCGTGCCCTACTGTTCGATCCACTGCCCGCTGCACAATCACATCCCCGACTGGCTGCGGCTGACGGCGGAAGGGCGGCTGCGCGAGGCGTACGAACTCTCCAACGCCACCTCTTCGATGCCGGAGATTTGCGGCCGCATCTGCCCGCAGGACCGGCTCTGCGAAGGCAATTGCGTGATCGGGTTTTCGGGGCACGGCGCAGTCACGATCGGCTCCGTCGAGCGCTTCATCACCGACAAGGCCTGGGACGAAGGCTGGGTCGAGCCGCTGGTGCCGGGGCGGCCGCAGGGCCAATCGGTCGGCGTGATCGGTGCCGGTCCCGCCGGGCTCACCACCGCCGAATATCTGCGGCGCGCCGGCTATGACGTGCATGTCTATGACCGGCACGACCGCGCCGGCGGGCTGCTCACCTACGGCATCCCTGGCTTCAAGCTGGAAAAGCATATCGTCATGCGCCGCATCGCGCGGCTGGAGGAAGGCGGCATGGCCTTCCACCTGGGCGCGGACGTGGGCGGCGCCCTGCCCTTCGCCGAACTCCGCAACCGCCACGACGCGCTGCTGATCGCGACCGGCGTGTACAAGGCGCGGGCCTTGGCAGTGCCTACCGTCTTTTCCTCCCCCCTTGTGGGGGAGGATGAAGGTGGGGGGCGAGCCGCGTCTGCGGCTCAAAAGAGTCTTTCGGGCGAGCCAGACGGCTCGCCGCCCCCCACCCAACCCTCCCCCACAAGGGGGGAGGGCTTAGGCGGCGTGGTCGAAGCTCTGGACTATCTGATCGCGTCCAACCGCAAGGGCTTTGGCGACCGGGTGCCCGCTTTCGAGAGTGGCGCGCTGAATGCCGAGGGCAAGCATGTCGTCGTGATCGGGGGCGGCGACACAGCGATGGACTGCGTCCGCACCGCCATCCGCCAGGGCGCCGCATCGGTGAAGTGCCTTTACCGCCGCGACCGGGCGAACATGCCCGGATCGCAGCGCGAAGTAGCGCATGCCGAGGAAGAAGGCGTCGAATTCCTGTGGCTCTCCGCCCCCGACAGCTTCGCAGTCGGCGACGATGGCTGGGTGACCGGCGTCAAGGTCAACCGCATGCGGCTGGGCGCCGCCGACGCCAGCGGCCGCCGCTCGCCCGAGCCGGACCAGGACGGCGGATTCGAACTCCAGGCCGATCTCGTCATCAAGGCCCTGGGCTTCGACCCCGAAGAACTGCCGGCGATGTTCGGCACCCCCGAACTCGGCGTCACCCGCTGGGGCACGCTCCGTGTCGACCACAAGACGATGATGACCAACATTGAGGGCGTCTTCGCCGCCGGCGACATCGTCCGCGGCGCGAGCCTCGTGGTCTGGGCCATCCGCGACGGGCGCGACGTGGCGGAGAAGATGCATAGCTGGCTGAAGATGCGAGCTGCTTCTGTTAAGGAAGCGGCATGAGACTGCGAGACTGGGAAGTCGAGGCGATCAGGAACACGGCCCTGGAGGTATTCGGGCCGGTCGCTAGCGTTCGCCTGTTCGGAAGCCGTCTCGACGACGACAAGCGAGGCGGTGATATCGACCTCTATCTGGACGCCGATCGGCACGGGGACGATCAGAATTTGCGCAATCGATTCTCCCGACTGTTGCAGCAGCGGCTGGGTGAGCGGGCGATCGACATTGTGTATGCCAGGCCATCTGCCTCCGCCCGCTCCATCGATCAAGTCGCGCGAGCGGAAGGGATCGTGCTGTGACCAAGCGTCAGAGCGACGCACGCCGAGCGCTGGAGATGCTGGCGGGGCCGGGCGCGCGACTGCGCGCTTCACTGGACGAAGATAGCGGCCTGTTCCCGCTGGATGCGCAATCGGTCATCACGGCTGACGCCAAGGCAATCGACGCATTTCTACAGCGCTTTCAGCAGGTCTCTGACCTCCTGCTGCGAAAGGCGTTCCCTCGGCTGCTGGCGGCTCTGGAGGAGCGCGACGAGCGGCATCGCTTTCGCGACATGCTGGACGAACTCGAACGCTTCGGAGTGATCGAGAGCGCCGACTTGTGGAGCGACATCAACGATCTGCGGAACCGCCTTGTTCACGAATATGCGATGGACCCGGAGCCGCGGTCCCGTGAGCTGAATTTGGCCTGGTCGATGGCGCCGCTGCTGATCGAAGCGGTTCAACGCTGCCTCTCTTATCTGGACGAAGGCCGGTCCGCATGATCGACCAGCGCGCCTATCTTGCCGAGCACGGCATGTATCGGCCGGAGTTCGAGTCCGACGCGTGCGGCGTCGGGCTCATCGCGGCGACTGACGGGCGTGCATCCCGTCGCGTCGTTGCTTCCGCGATCGAGGCGCTGAAGGCCGTGTGGCATCGGGGCGCGGTCGATGCGGATGGGAAGACCGGCGACGGTGCCGGGCTGCTGGTCGACCTGCCGACGCGGTTTTTCGACGAGGCGATCGAGGCATCCGGGCACAAGGTGCGGCCGAACCGGCTGGCGGTCGGCATGATCTTCATGCCGCGCACCGATCTCGGCGCGCAGGAGACGTGCCGGACAATCGTCGAGGCCGAGGTGATCGAGGCCGGTTACACCATTTATGGCTGGCGGCAGGTGCCGGTCGATGTGTCGGTGATCGGCCAAAAGGCGCAGGCCACCCGGCCCGAGATCGAGCAGATCATGATCGCGGGGCCCTTGCCGCATGAGCAATCGGCGGACGAGTATGAGAAGAACCTCTACCTCGTCCGCCGCCGCATCGAGAAGAAGGTCGTCGCAGCGCAGATCGCCGGCTTCTATATCTGTTCGCTCAGCTGCCGCTCGATCGTTTACAAGGGCCTATTCCTAGCGGAGAGTCTGAGCCTCTTTTACCCGGACTTGGCCGATGAGCGGTTCGAGAGCCGGGTCGCCATTTTTCACCAGCGTTATTCCACCAACACCTTCCCGCAATGGTGGCTCGCCCAGCCGTTCCGCTGCCTCGCCCACAACGGCGAGATCAACACGATCCGCGGCAACAAGAATCTGATGAAGAGCCATGAGATCAAGATGGCTTCATTGGCGTTCGGGGAAGCATCGGAGGACATCAAGCCGGTGATCCCGGCCGGCGCGTCGGACACGGCTGCGCTCGACGCCGTGTTCGAGGCGATCTGCCGCTCCGGTCGCGACGCGCCCACAGCCAAGCTGATGCTGGTGCCCGAGGCTTGGGGCGATGTCGATCTGCCCCCCGACCAGCGCGCCATGTACTCCTATCTCGCCTCGGTGATGGAGCCCTGGGACGGGCCGGCTGCGCTGGCGATGACCGAAGGCCGCTGGGCTGTCGCCGGCGTCGACCGCAATGCGCTGCGGCCGCTTCGCTACACGCAGACGCAGGACGGGCTGCTGATCGTCGGCTCGGAGACCGGCATGGTCGTGGTGCCGGAGTCGACCGTGCTCGCCAAAGGCCGGCTCGGGCCGGGTCAGATGATCGCCGTCGATCTCGACAAGGGCGAGGTGCTGAAGGACGGCGCGATCAAGGCTCGCGTCGCGGCCGAGCATCCCTATGAGCAGATGGTCGCCGGGTTCAAAACGTTCGATGACCTTCCTCGCGAACAGGAAGTTCGCTCGTCCCGAGCGAAGTCGAGGGGCGTGGGCTTAGAACAGCGCCCCTCGACTGCGCTCGGGACGAGCGGAGTTGTGGACCGCGCTCAACTCACCCGCCTCCAGGTCGCCGCCGGCCAGACGCTGGAGGACATGGAGCTGATCCTCTCCCCGATGGTCGAGGATGCGAAGGAAGCGGTCGGCTCGATGGGGGACGACACGCCGCTCGCGGTCATCTCCGACAAGCCGCGCAACATCGCACAATTCTTCCGCCAGAATTTCAGCCAGGTCACCAACCCGCCGATCGATTCGCTGCGCGAAACGCGGGTGATGAGCCTCAAGACGCGCTTCGGCAATCTGGCCAACATCCTCGATGTCGAGGGGCAGAATTCCAACGTGCTGGTGCTCGACACGCCGGTGCTGAGCTGCGGCGACTGGGATCGGCTGAAGGGCTATTTCGGCGCCCAGGCGGCGGTGATCGACTGCACCTATCCGGCGGAAGGCGGTGCCGAGCAGCTGCGCGCCGCCATCGCCTTGATCCGCGCCGATGCCGAACGGGCGATCCGCGAAGGCAAGACCGAGCTGTTCCTGACCGACGAGAATATCGGTCCGGACCGGATGAGCATCCAGATGGTGCTCGCCGCCGCCGCCGTGCACACCCACCTCGTCCGCAAGGGCCTGCGCTCCTATGCGTCGGTTAACGTCCGCTCGGCCGAATGCCTCGACACCCATTATTTCGCGGTGCTGATCGGGGTGGGTGCGACGACGGTGAATGCCTGGCTCGCCGAAGCGTCGATCGCCGACCGCCACGCCCGCGGCCTGTTCGGAAAGCTGAGCCTCGACGACTGCGTCGCCCGCTACAAAAAGGCTATCGGCGACGGGCTGCTGAAGATCATGTCGAAAATGGGGATCGCGGTGATCTCCAGCTATCGCGGCGGCTATAATTTCGAGGCGGTGGGCCTGAGCCGGGCGCTGGTCAACGATCTCTTCCCCGGCATGCCGGCCAAGATTTCGGGCGAAGGCTATGCGTCGGTCCATTTGAACGCGCAGATGCGGCATCAGGCAGCGTTCGATCCCGCCGTCGCCACGCTGCCGATCGGCGGCTTTTATCGCCAGCGGCATGGCGGCGAAACGCACGCCTATTCGGCGCAGCTGATGCACTTGCTGCAGACCGCGGTCGGCACCGACAGCTATTCGACCTATCTGCAATTCTCGCGCGGCGTGCGCGACCTGCCGCCCGTCTATCTGCGCGATCTGCTCGAGTTCAATTACGCCAAGCAGCCGGTGCCGATCGACCAGATCGAGGCGATCACCGAGATTAGAAAGCGCTTCGTGACGCCGGGCATGAGTCTCGGCGCCCTCTCTCCGGAGGCGCATGAAACGCTCGCCATCGCCATGAACCGGATCGGCGCCAAGGCCGTGTCCGGCGAGGGCGGCGAGGATCCGCGGCGCTACAAGCCTTATTCGAACGGCGACAATGCCAACTCGGTGATCAAGCAGATCGCGTCCGGCCGGTTCGGCGTGACGGCCGAATATCTCGCCTCGTGCGAGGAGATCGAGATCAAGGTCGCTCAAGGCGCCAAGCCCGGCGAGGGCGGGCAGCTGCCCGGCTTCAAGGTCACCGACATGATCGCGAAGCTGCGCCATTCGACGCCCGGCGTGACTTTGATCAGCCCGCCGCCGCACCACGACATTTACTCGATCGAGGACCTGGCGCAGCTCATCTACGACCTGAAGATGATCAACCCGCGCGCGCGGGTCTGCGTGAAATTGGTCAGCTCGGCCGGCATCGGCACCGTCGCGGCCGGCGTCGCCAAGGCGCATGCCGACGTGATCCTGATCGCCGGCCATGTCGGCGGCACCGGCGCCTCGCCGCAGACATCGGTAAAATATGCCGGCACGCCCTGGGAAATGGGCCTGAGCGAGGTCAATCAGACGCTGACCCTCAACGGCCTGCGCGGCCGCATCAAGCTGCGCACCGACGGCGGGCTCAAGACCGGCCGCGACATCGTCATCGCCGCGATCTTGGGCGCGGAGGAGTTCGGGATCGGCACGCTCAGCCTAGTCGCGATGGGCTGCATCATGGTCCGGCAATGCCATTCGAACACCTGCCCGGTCGGCGTCTGCACCCAGGACGAAAAATTGCGCGCCAAGTTCACCGGCTCGCCCGAGAAGGTCATCAACCTGATGAGCTTCATTGCCGAGGAAGTGCGCGAGATCCTCGCCAAACTGGGCTTCCGGTCGCTGGACGAAGTGATCGGCCGCACCGAGCTGCTGCGCCAGGTCAGCCGCGGCGCCGAGCATCTCGACGATCTCGACCTGAACCCCATCCTCGCCAAGGTCGATGCGCAGGATTTCGAGCGGCGCCACAGCCTCAACACCTTCCGCAACGAAGTGCCGGACAGCCTCGACGCGCAGATGATCGCCGACGCGCGCGCGGTGTTCGAACGCGGCGAACGGATGCAGCTTACCTATAATGTCCGCAACACCCACCGCGCGGTCGGCACTCGTCTGTCGGCGGAGGTGGTGCAGCGGTTCGGCATGTCGGCGCTCGCGGACGGCCATGTGCAGGTGCGGCTGCGCGGCAGCGCCGGCCAGTCGCTCGGCGCATTCCTGTGCAAGGGCATCACGATCGAAGTGTTCGGCGATGCCAACGACTATGTCGGCAAGGGCCTGTCGGGCGGCACCATCGCCGTGCGCCCGATGGTCAGTTCGCTTCTCGCGAGCCAGGATAATACGATCATCGGCAACACGGTCCTGTACGGCGCCACGGCGGGCAAGCTCTTCGCCGCCGGCCAGGCGGGCGAGCGCTTCGCCGTGCGCAACTCCGGCGCGACGGTCGTGGTCGAAGGCTGCGGCGCCAATGGCTGCGAATATATGACCGGCGGCACCGCGGTGATCCTGGGCACGCCGGGCATGAACTTCGGTGCCGGCATGACGGGCGGCATGGCCTTTGTGCTGGACGTGGACGGCAGCTTCTCCGCCCATGCCAATCCGGAGAGCATCGTCTGGCAGAGGCTCGCGTCGGTGCGCTGGGAGATGAAACTGCGGGCCCTGATCGGCGAACATGCCGAGGCCACCGACAGCAAATGGGCGAACGCGATTCTCGATGAATGGGACCGCTGGCGCGACCGCTTCTGGCAGATTGTGCCGAAGGAAATGCTCAGCCGACTGACTATCCCGCTGACCGACGAGCCGGAGGCGGTGGCGGCGGAATGACACCCTCCTCCGTTCGCTTCGAGCGAAGTCGAGAAGCATGTCTTGACTTCGCTCGACACGAACGGTTTACTTGCGCCCGCGACAATGTAGAACAAAGTGGCAACAAGGGAGGATTGGATGCCAAGCGGCGGATGCCATTGCGGCGCGGTTCGCTACGAAGCGGCCGGCGAGGTCCTGCACCACGCGATCTGCCATTGCAGCGACTGCCGCAAATCCTCAGGCGCGCCGATGGTCGGCTGGATCGCCTACAAGGCCGAAGGCTTCGCAGTAACCAGCGGCCAGGCGAAGGAACACGCCTCCTCCGAACATGGCCGCCGCTATTTCTGCGCCGATTGCGGCACCGGCCTCTACTATATCAACGAGGCTTTCCTGCCCGGGATCGTCGACATCCAGAGCGGGACTCTCGACGATCCCGAAGCGGTGTCGCCCGGCGCCCATATCCAATGGGCCGAACATCTCGGCTGGGCCGAGACGCTCGATCAGCTGCCCAAGTTCGAGCGCTTCCCCGGTTAGTGAAGTGCGGACCGAATGTCGGTCTGCGCAAAGTCATTCCCTTTGTAGAGCAACGGCAGGTTCAGATCGCGGGCGAGCGCGTACACCATGCAGTCGCCGAAGTTGAGGCGCGCCGGATGGTGTCCCTTGCCATATGAAAGCAGGGCGTGGCGGGCGAGTGGAAGCAGGCGCGGTGACCAGTCAACGACCCGCAGCGCGGCAGCTTCCACGAGCGTCTGCGCCTCGATTGCGCCGCCTCTGGCGAGCTTTTGCTCGGCAGCGATGTACAGCTCCAGCACGCTTGGCGCGGCGACAAATACCTCAGGGGTATCCGCGATGACTCGGGCAAACAGCGTTGCCTCAGGCTCATCGAGCAATATCGCCATCAGAGCGGACGTATCCGCGACGATCAATGCGGAAGACCGTCTTCATCGTAGAGGATCTCGTCGATCGGCCGGGGATCGATAATGGGAATTTTCTTCACCCGATCCTGTATCTCTTTGACGAGCCGAAGGAAGTTCTCCTTCTTCTCAGCCCGCTGTTCCTCATAGCGCCGAAGCTGCTCATCCAGCGCTTCGTCGATTGCAGCGGTAATGGTCGTGCCGCGTATCGCCGCCACGCGACGCGCTTTTTCTTCGACGGAGCGGCTGCGGATGCTGAGGGCCATGCGGTGTATATACGCTTCGGCGATCGTCAATACAACGGCTTCGCCTCTCGTCTGCGCAGCGCCAGCCAGCCGGTGCCGCCGAACATGGCCAGCGCCCACCAGCCGCCATCGACGGTGAACAGATAGGCCACGCCGAGCAGCGCCACCACGCCGAGCGTCGCCAGCGACAGCCTGGGCCCGAGCAGCTTGCCGAGCAGCGACGCGCCGAGGGTGAGGCAGGCAAAAGCGTTGACGCCGATCCACACATAGGATGCTTGCCAGCCGATCGAGCCGGCAAATGGCAGCTTGATCGTGGCGAAGCCGCGCATAGCCTCCGGGAACAGATCGGCCGACAGGTGCAGCCCGATGCCAAGTGCAAGCCCCGCCGCGAAAGCACGGCCACTCCGCCACAGGCAGGCGAGCGCCGCCGGTAGCACGGAGTGCGACAAGGCACTGCGATGATTGAGCGGCAGCAACTGGTCGATGTCGGGAAAGATCGTGCCCGCCCAGGCGGCGAGCGCCACCGCCGCCGCAGCCGCCCACGGCCAGCGCGCATCCGCCGCCCGCGCCAGCGCCGCGCTCATCAGCAGCAGAAACAGGCTTGCCAGCATCTTCCCCCCTCGCCGCTTCGCCCGTAACACGGGCCTCCATGTGGCAGCTCTTCCAATTCCCGCTTTGCCCCTTTTCGCGCAAGGTCCGGCTGCTGCTGGGCGAAAAAGGCGTCGGCTATGAGCTCGTCCGCGAGTCGCCATGGGAGCGGCAGGACGAGTTCCTCGACATGAACCCCGCCGGGCGCACGCCGGTGATGGTCGAGAAGGTGAACGGCGTCGTGCTGATCGACAGCGCCGCGATCTGCGAGTTTTTCGAAGAGACTGTCGAAAAGGCGCCGATGATCAGCGGCACGGCGGTCAACCGCGCCGAAATTCGGCGGCTCACCACCTGGTTCGACCAGCAATTTTTCGAAGATGTCGTCGCGCCGCTGATGCACGAGCGGATGAAGAAGCGGCTGATCGAGCGGACCAGCCCCGACGCGCGCGTGCTGCGCGAGGCGATGAAGCGCGCGCTCAACCATCTCGATTACACCGATTATCTGCTCGATCACCGCAACTGGCTGGGCGGCGCGACGATGAGCCTCGCCGACCTCGCCGCCGCCGCGCACATCTCGGTCGCCGATTACCTGGGCGGCATCGACTGGCGCGGCCATCCCCAGACGGAGCGCTGGTATTCAGGCCTGAAAAGCCGCCCCAGTTTCCGCCCGCTGCTGAGCGAGCGGATGGAAGTGATCAGCCCGCCTTCCCATTACGACAAGGTCGATTTCTAACGCCTAATAATCCTTGCGGTAGCGCAGCTCGACGCTGGTGCCGGAGAAGCTGCTGACCTGCGACAAGACGCTCAACGCCCGCGACAGCGCGACGTTGATCTGGGTCGCGGTGAAGCCGCGGGCGTCGGTGATGAACTCCACATAGATGCGGTTGGAAATGTAGGTGCCGGCCGCAACCGCTGTGCCGCGGCCGGTCGTCTCGTCGCCGCCCAGGATGCGCAGCCGGTCGATGCCGGCAACGGAGCGCAGCTTGCCCAGCGGGTTCAAGCCGCCGCTGCCGCCGCGCAGGCTGTTGAGGGCTGCCGCCAGCTGCACTGCCTGGATTGCCGAGATGTTGGTGATCGACTCACCGAACAGCGCCCGGGAGAGGAGCTCGTCCTGCGGCAGCTGCGGGTTCGAGCTGAAGCTGATCTGCGGGTTCTGCGCGCGGCCGCCGATATTGATCGTGATCGTCGTGCCCTGCACGTCCCCGCTGGCCCGGATGTTCAGCACCGGATTGGTGCCGCCCGCGAATGTCACGCTGCTATTGTCGTCGAGTTCGAAGCGGCGGCCGGCAAAGCTGTAGGTGCCGCGGATCAGCTCGGCACGGCCGCCCACGACCGGTGCGGCGGAGGTGCCGGCCACGCGCAGATCGGCGGACCATTCGGATTCGAGGCCCATGCCCGACACGAAAATCTGGTTGTTGGCACGCACCCGCAGGTCGAGGTTGAACAGGCCCGGCAGTGGCTCGACTTCGTCCGGTTCAGTCGAGGGCGGCGGTGCGCCCTTGCGGCGCACGCCTTCCAGCACGGCGACTTCTGCGGCGCCCTGGCGGACGATCCGGTAGCGCGCCTCGGGCAGCCGCACGTCGCCCGAAATGGTGGCATTGGCCCCTGCGACCTTGACCAGCCGCACCTCGCCGGTCGCAGTCGCGCCGAGCGCGTCGGAGCGAGCGAGCCGGGCGCGGTTCAAGGTCGCGCGGATGTCGATCGGATAGCCGGCGGCAGAGGAGAGCCCGACCGTGCCGCGGCCGGCGATGGTGCCCTCGCCGGCTTGCCCGGTGAACTCGCTGATCTCCAGCCGGTCGTTGGTGAAGCGGCCATTGAGGCGGATGTTGCGGATGCGGGTGCCGTAGGTCTCGTTCACATAGCCAAGCGCGTTGGCGCGGACGATGCCGGTCAGCTGCGGGCGCGCGACCCGGCCGCTGAAATCGGCGGCGAGTCCGATCGGCCCGGTCAGCTGCTGGTCGGCGATGCCGGTCAGCGACCAGAGCACGCTTGCTGGTCCGTTGTAGCGCACGCCGCCGGCGAGCGGCGCGGCCAGCAGTCGTTCGGTCCAGCTGCCGCCGCCACCGACCGGCTGCAATCGCGCCTGCAGCCGCCCGATGGCCGCACCGCCGCGCCTGATCACGGTGTTGAGCACGCCGCCTTCGGGCCGCAGCGTGCCGAGCACCGCCAGGTCGACCGGCTCCGAAACGACAGCCGCTCCCGAGCGGGTGAAGTTGTCGACGTCTAGCCTGAGGTCGGCGCGCGGAAAGGCATTGCCGGTCTGGGCGAAGGTGAGGCTGCCCGTCGCGCGCCCACCGACCCCGGCCCCGGAGGCAAAGGCGTTCAGCACCGACAGGTCCAGATTGTCGAAGCGGCTGCGCAGCTCGAGTCCGGGACCATAGCGGCCGGCCAGGCGGACCTGGCCCTGCGGCAGCACGATCGCCGCCGGCTCCAGCGCATAGCCGCCGCGCTGCGCCCGGATCACTGCGGGGCGGGCGAGGCGGAACTGGACCGTGTTCACCCGCCCCTGCACCGCGACGCGGTAGAGACCCGGCGAGAGATCGGCATTGGCCGCGATGTTGAAGGTGGCGCCGCCGCGGCCGTTCGCCACGAGCGCCGCAGTGCCGCGCCCGCCTTGATAGTTGATCCGCGCCCGCGCCTTCTCCACGAGCAACTCGCCCTGGCGCACGCCTGCCGCCTGGATGTCCGCTAGGACGAGAGGAGCGGTCGGATAGAGAACCAGCCGGGCCTCGATCAGGGCACGGCCGATGCGGATCGGCGGGTCGGCGGGGAAGACCGCGTTGTTGGCGCGGGCGGATACTTGCGCCGTCTGGATGCGGCCTTGGGCGCCCAGGCTCACTCTGCCGGTAAAGCCGGACCCGTTGAGGCTCAGCTGTCCGGCGAATGGCCCGGCGGCGGTTTGCACCACCCGTCCGGCGAAATCGATGCCCGCGAAGCGCGCGCGGCGGATATCGACGGCGAGTGGCCCGCCACCGGCCCGCACGAACAGGTCGGCGCTGAACGGGCCGTAGGGGGAGCCGCCACTCGCGGTGATCGCATAGCCATTGCCGGTCGAGCGGATGACGGCATCCACCCCGGTCAGCGGAATGCCGATGTTCGGGCGCGAGGCGCGAATGCGGATCTGCGGTCGCGTTGCGGTGCCGGTGACGAACACCGTCAGCGGTCCGTAATCGTCCGACACGCCGGTGGCGCGGAAGCTTATGCTGCCGTCCGGACGATAGGTGCCGCCGCCGTCGCTGACCCGCAGCTTGGGGGCGGCAACGCGCAGCCGGCTGATCGTGACCAGCCCGCCATCGCCATAAGCGATGCGCCCGGTGACCAAAGTCCGGCCGCCCAGCAGGTTGCGCGCACTTTCATTGTCGATGCGAACCGTCTGGGCGGCGAAGCGGCCGGTCAGCGCAAAGCCGCCGCGCGGCGTGGTCACCAGGTTCACGTCGGTCTCGAGGCCGATGATGCCGACGCCGCGGATCAGATAATTGTTGATCCGGCCCTTCAGCCCGCCGCGATAGACGCCGCTCGACAGGTCGGCGACGACCACTGCCACCGCGTTGATCTGCGGCGAGCGGATGCGGAGATTGTCGGACAGGATCGTGTCGCCGCTGACCGCCAGGTCCCCCTCGATCCGCACATCGGTGAGCAGGCTCGCGACCGAGGCGTTGAGCCCCGTGATGCGGGCAGCGCGGGCCGCAACGGGCACGATGATCCGGTCCGCATTCACCCGCGCACGGCCGCCGGCCCGCAGCCCCTCGACGATGGTGTCGTTAAAGCCGATCCGGTCGGCGGTGAGGCGGTAATCGACGACCGGCCGCGCCATCGGTCCGTCGAGCAGCATCTGCAGCCGCACGTCGCGCCCACTGAGGTTCGGCGCCAGCGAAGCGGGGCGGATCAGCCGCCCGTCCACCCGCAGCGCGCCGAAGCGGCTGCGCGCGAGATCGACTTCGCCTTGCCCCACAACCGACAGCGCGTCCGAGCGAAGGGCGAAGCGGGTGTCGGCGATGCGCTTCTCGACCGTCGCAGTCGCATCCAGGTTCAGCACGGGGCCCAATCGTGCGAGCGCCGGATTGTAGAGGGCAGGACGCATCGGCCCGCGCAGCGTGAAGGTTCCGTTGCGCGCGGCGAGCGACAGGTTGGCGAGCGGTTGGCCGCCAAGCGCCGCCTGCACCCGCCCGTTCCAGCTCTGCCAGCTGCCGCGGCCAGCGATCTGCGCCTCAAGCGGCTGAGCAAGTCCGGCCATTGTCGCGACGACGCCACCGGCGGGCGCCGTCAGCTGTGCATCGATGTCGAGCTTGTTGTCGTCGGGCACCGCGTCGAGCACCAGCCGCAGCCGATCGCCGCCGCCCTGCACCACTGCATTGGCGCGGACCTGCGCCCGGCGATCGGCGATGCGCGCGCTACCCTCGATGCTGGCGACCCGGCGCTGCCCCGCAACCGGCGGCTCCAGCACGAGCCGCTCGACGCGCAGCCGGCCGATATCGATATCGAGATCGGGCAGGATGGGCGCTTTCGGGTCCGTCGGCACGGCTTTCAGCACCGGCATGCGCATCAAGGTCACCAGGGGAGCGGTGGCGGAGCGGACATCCACCCGGTTCCGGAGATAGGCGAAGGGTCGCCAATCGACTTCGATGCGCGGCGCGGTCGCGAACACACCTCTGGTATCGCTGACCCGCAGATCGCGCAGCACCATGCGGCCGTAGATCGACCCTTCGATCCGGCCGACCTGGAAGCGCAAACCCGAAGCGGTGGAGAAACCGGCGATGCGGTCGGCGACGAAACGCTTGCCCGGATCGGTGTTGAGGCCGAGCAGGGCGACCCCGATCAGCACCATCAGCGCGAGCAGGATGCCGCCGGCCCAAAGCGCGATCCGCCGCGCCGGCATCAGAAAGCCTGCCCGATCGACACGTAGAGCGTGACCAGGGACTCGCCCCGGCGGCGGCCCAAGGGGGTGGCGACGTCGACCCGCAGCGGCCCGAAATTGGTATAGAGCCGCCCGCCAATGCCGACGCCGTAGCGAAGATCGGACAGTCTGGGCGTGCTGCTCTCATAGACCTGGCCAGCGTCGAGAAAGGCGACCACGCCGTAATTGCCGAAGCGATAGCGGCCCTCGATCGCGAACTCGTTGAGGCTGCGGCCGCCGAGCGGGACCGACAAGGTCCCCGGTTCCTTGTCCGGCTCGGCCGGGTCGAAGGCCGGATTGGGCACGACCTGCCGCGGCCCCAGTTCCTGGAAGCCGAAGCCGCGCACGGAGCCGCCGCCGCCCGCGTAAAGCCGCCGCGAGGGCGCGATCTCGTCATGGGGGGCGCCGACGATCGAGCCGAAGCGCACGCGGGCGGCGAGCACGAAACTCTCGCCGGCGGGATAATAGACGCTGCCGTCGATCAGCCCGCGGACATATTGCTCCATCGAGCCCTTGGCGCGCTGCGAAATCTCGGGGCTGATCCGGCCGGTGATGCGAAAGCCTTTGGTCGGATCGAGCAGGTTGTTCGAGCGGTCATAGCCCAGCTGCGCCGGCAAGGCGCCGATGAAGTAAGTGCCGTCGCCCTGCGCCCGCCCCGGCAGCTTGCGCCGCTCATCGGTCGTGATCAGCTCGAAACCGTAATTCCAGGTCCAACGCTTCTGCCAGATCGGCGTCGACTCGCGCGAGATGCGGCCGGCGAGCTGCGCCGTAAACGCCTCGTAAGCGTCATAATCCTGGTGCTCGGCATTGAGCGTCAGGCTGACGGTGCGGTCGCGCCGCCCGGCATTGTTGCGGCGGAACGTGACGGAGGCGCCCTGTTCCTGCGTGCCGGCAACGCCGCTGACGATCAGGCCTCCCTCGGGCGGGAACAGGTTGCGGTGCGTCCAGCTGCCCCGCAGCGTGAAGCCCTGGCCGGTCGCGAAGCCTGCCTGGGCCGCAAGCGTGCGCGGCGGCCCCGCCTGCTGGACGACCCGAAGATCCACCCGCTCGGTGCCGCCGGGTCCGGGCTGGCCGGTGCGCACCGGCTCGACCGCGACACTGGAAAAGAGGCCGGTCGCGATCATCGCTTCGCGCAGATCATCGATTTTGCGGCTGTCATAGAGATCGCCGGCTTCGAAGCGGGTGAGCACCCCGACATGACGGGCATCGAAGGCGAGCTTGCCGGTGGTGGTCACGCCGCCAAAGCTGCTGCGTGGGCCGGCATCGACCGGCAGCGTATAGTCGGCGAGTTGCGTCGCGGGATCGAGCAGCACGTCGCGCCGGCCGAGATCGACAAAGGGATAGCCATTTTGAGGCAGGCGCAGCAGCACGTTCGCCTCGCCCGCTTCGATATCGGCCGCGACCACGGGATCGCCGATTTTCAGCTCGAGCGCATCGCGGGCAAGGCCGGGCGGGATCGTCTCGGACCCCGTAACGGCGATGCTGCCAAGCTTATATCGTGGTCCCGGCACCGCGCTGATGGTGGCGACGCTGCGGCCGGTCTCGTTCGGCACCGGCTCGACCCGCGACGCGACGACCGCGTCATAATAGCCCTCGGAGTGGAGGATCGAGAGCGCCAGCCGCTCATCCTCTCGCGCCCGGGCCGAGATGACTGCGCCATTCGCAGCCTGGCCATCGCCCTTGTCCAGCGCGGACAGGCTGCGGAAGCGTCCCTCCAGGTCGATCGCGTCCAGCCCCTCCACCGCCACCCGGTAGCGGACGGTGGCGGTATTCTCTTCCTCCTCGGCGACCGCGGGTTCGGTGGGCGTGGTAACGTCGAAGGTTGCCAGCGGCGGCAGCGGCTCGGTGAGCGCGGGGTCCTGCACCGGCGGCGGCGGCTGGCTGAAATCCTCGATGGTGCCAAGCGGCGCGTCCAGGCTGTCCTCGACGCGCGGCAGCGCCGCCTCGAACTCCGCGTCCGGGAGGATCGCCTCGCCGGGCGCATTCTGCTGCGCAAGCGCAGGGGCGCACGGCACGCATGCCAGCACCGCCGCGACCAGGCCGATCGACTTCAAAACGCTTGAACCCCTTTTTCAGGCCAACGCGAGCAGGCGCGGCATGGTTCCGGAGGCGGCACGAAATCCTCATCCGGATTAAGCGGAATTTAGGCGATTGCCCCGTAACTTGGCGCCATGAACACCGCCCTTGCCTTTCAACCCGAGCCGCCGGACGATTCGGCCGAACGCCGCGCGGGCGCCCGGCACATCTCCGTGCTGCGCGTCGCCCGGGGGGTATGGGACGGCCGTGACCAGCTTTGCGTGGTCCGCAACATCTCGGAAGGCGGGCTGATGTTCGAGTGCCTGCACGCGCCCGCCGTCGGGCGGCAGTTGGGCATCGAGCTCCGGTCGGACAAGCAGATGCAAGGCGTGGTGCGCTGGGCCAGGGGCAACACCGTCGGCGTCGAACTCGACTGCCCCATCCAAGTCGAACGGATGCTCCGCGAGGAGCGGGGCTCGCTGCTTCGCGTCCGCCCCCGCGCGCCGCGCTTCGTGCGAAAGGGCCCGCTGCGACTGATCGTCGAGGGCGAGACGATCACCGGCGAGACTGTCGATATCTCGGTCACCGGCGTCAGCTGCCGGGTGGATCAAGCGGTGCAGCGCGGCCATCCGGTGGTCGTCGCCGTGGGAGACATCGGCGCAACCAACGCGCTTGTGCGCTGGACCAAGGGCGATGTGGCCGGGATCAGCTTCGAAAAGCCGTTGTCCTGGCGCCCATTTCAGCTTTGGCTGGACCAGACTCAGCCGCGCTGACGGCTAGTTCGCCTTTCGGCGCCTGATCCAGGCGCTCAGCCCCGCGGCCAACGCCAGCGCGACCGCAATTCCGATCATGTCTGCGATCCAGTCCCGGACATCCTGGCTGCGGCCGAAAAAGGGCTGAACGACCTCGATCGCGCCGCCGACGAAAGACAGCAGCAAGGCCCAGGCCAGCCATGAGGAGCGCGGGTAGGCGCCAATCGCCAAGGCCATCAGCACGCCGAAGGTAACGGCATGCTGGGTCTTGTCCGAGCCGGGAACTGGCACCGTGATCGGCCGCAACGTGAAGTAGAGCGTAACGGCAAGAGCCGTCCAGAAGAGAGCGAGAAAGAGGGGACGCACGAGCACCTGACGTGAAGGAGGGCGGCTCCCTTAACGTTCAGCGGCGGAGAAAGGAAACACCTACTCGCTTGCGCCTACCCTCTCTATCTAGCCCCTCAATGCGCCCGCTCGACAGCGATCTCCTGCTCCGCGCCTATGCTGCCGGCATCTTTCCGATGGCGGACAGCCGGCGCGCGCGCGAAGTCTATTGGGTGGAGCCGGCGGTGCGCGGCGTGCTGCCGCTCGACGGCTTTCACCTCTCCCGCTCGCTGGCCAAGACGCTGCGTTCCGATCGCTACACCGTCACGGCCGATCAGGCCTTTGCCGATGTGATCCGCGCCTGTGCCGAGCTGCGGACCGGCGCTGGCGGCACCTGGATCAACGCGCAGATCGAGCAGGCCTGCAACGCGCTGTTCGCGCGCGGCCACGCCCATTCGGTGGAGTGCTGGCAGGACGGCGCGCTGGTTGGCGGGCTTTACGGCGTCAGTCTGGGCGGGGCCTTTTTCGGCGAGAGCATGTTTTCGCGGGCGCGGGACGCCTCGAAAGTAGCGCTGGCGTATCTCGTCGCACGGCTGCGCGCCGGCGGCTACAGGCTGCTCGACTGCCAGTTCCTGACCGAACACCTCGCCTCGCTGGGCGCGATCGAAGTGCCGCGCCAAGCCTATGTCGGGTTGCTGGGCGCGGCAGTGGCGGCCGGTGCCGGCGCGGACGGCGCGGGTTCGTCGCCGCCTGATTTCGGCGCGCTCGACCGCCTGGCGGGAGCCTTGCCGGCCGGTGCCGATCCGGCCGAGGCGCGCGTGGTCGCTGGCCCGATCTCAGGATGCACCATCGTGCAGCTCTTGGGCCAGACATCGTAGATCGGGTCTTCGACGACATTCAGCGACGGCGATTCCTTGTAGAGCCAGCCGGAGAAGACGCGGCGCCACTTGTTGTCGATGCCGAGCCGGTCGACATGGACGAAGGCGCCGGTCAGCTTCTGCGTTTCCCAAGGTGCCGTCGCCTCGCAGGCGCGGAGTCGCACGATCACGTTGCCGGCGCGCAGCGCTTGCCCTGGCTTCATCGTCAGATCGCGGGAGATGCCGTTGCGCTTGTTCAGCAGGCCGATGACTGCGGTGCGCTCCGCCATTGGCGTTTCCTTGCCGGTGACCGGCGGCGGATCTGCATGCTTGGGCGCAGCGGTCGAAGCAGCCTTCGGCGCGGCCTTGGGAGCGGCAGTCGAGACCGGAGCCGCGCTCTCATTCTGAAGGGCCACCGCTCCACCCGCGATCACCGCAAGCGCCGCGAAGCCGATCGCCAGCGATACCACCCGATTCATGTCTGGTCCGGGCTCCACGCCTCGTAATCGCCGGTCGAGGCGGGGCGAACACCGCCTGCTTCCAGCGCGCCGGGCGGGCGATAGGCCTTTGCCGTGCCGGTCAGGTTCGGCACCGGCTCCTTCTGCCAGGAGCGGGCCGGCGGCAGTGCCTTGTCGGGCACATCCTCGGCCTGGTGGTGCAGCCAGCTATGCCATTCGGGCGGCACCCGGCTGGCGTCGTTCGCGCCCTTGTAGATCACCCAGCGGCGGCGATAGCCGAACTCATTCAGCTTCTTGGCTTCGAAATAGACATTGCCCCACTGGTCCTCGCCGACCTTGCCGCCATGGCGGCGCGTGTGCAGCGCAGTGCCGATGGTGGCGCCGTTCCACCAGGTGAAGATCGATGCGAGCAAGCCCATGGGCTGGCCGTTTAGCGGCAGGCCGAGGCGGAAGAAAGCCGCTTCTGACCGCGACCGGTCAGCCGCGCGGCTGCACCTCGACCGCCAGCGGGCCTTTCTTGCCCTCGGCGATGCGCGCCATGACCTTGAAGTCCGGCTGCACGTCGATCACGCCGGCGCGGCGGAACGTCTCCATATGGACGAAGACGTCGGCGCCGTCCGCGTCGCGGATCAGAAACCCATAGCCCTTTAACCGGTTGAACCATTTGACGCTGGCCGGCTCCGGCTCGCCCGCATCATCGGCGAGCTGCAGCGGGTCGACGCGGTCGCGTGGCGCCGAGAGCAGGTCCAGGTCCGGGCCCGTCGCAGTGCTGAGATCGAAGCTGAGCAGACGCCGCGCCTGCAGCCCCCGGTCGCGGCGCACAGCGAGGCAATCGACTCGGCAGCCCTCGGGCAGGCTGCGGCGGCCGTGATCGCGCAGCACCGAGAAGTGAATCAATATGTCTCCGACATCGCTGTCAGCCACGACGAAGCCAAAGCCACGGGTCGCGTCGAACCATTTCACGGTGCCGGAATGACGTTCCAGTTCATGCACTTGGCCGGACGGTGCGTCGTCTGCCCAGCCGTTATCGGCCTCGACGACGAGCATGGGCACGGCATTCCTCTCCGTCTTCACGCGACGTTACCCCCTATTCCCTGCGCAGGAGCATAGCGGAAATGTAGCAAATCCGAAACGGAGATTCATCTGGCGTTAACGATCGTCCCACTCCGGGATTTCGCCCGGCGCGGCATCGGCGAGCCGCCGCGCAGTGGCGAGATCGTGCCCCGCCCGCAGCATCGCGCCGATCGCCTTTTCCCGCCCGATCCGGTCCGGCATTTGCGCCGCAAAGGGGCCGATCCGCTTGCGCCGAGCAAAGCCGAGCGCAGCTTCCCAGGCGCCGTCCCGTGCGTCCTGCTCGGCGGGCGCCGCATCCGCTTCGCCGATGCCCGCTGCCTTGAGTGCCTGGCTCACCCGGCGCGGGCCATAGCCGCGGCGGACGAGCGCGCCCGCCCTGGCGAGCGCGAAGCCGCCATCGTCGACATAGCCGAGTTCCGCCATGCGCAGCGCCACCGCCGCCGCATCAGGCGCCTCCTCGCCTCCCCAGCCCCGCTCCCGCAACTTGCGGATCAGATAGCGCTCCAGCTTCACCCGCGTCGTCGCGAAGCGCTCGACGTAGCGTAGCGCCAGCCGCTCCAGCCCTGCTCGGTCGAGCGGAGGCACCTGCCGATCGCTACGCCACGATTGTGCCACAGTCAGGTCCGATTTAGACCGCCCGGATTGGGGAATAGGACGAGTTGCATCAGCGTCATGCCCGGAGTTCTCGGGCTGCCGACACATTGAAGCAAGTGGAAAAGGGGCCGGAAGCGATGCTGCAAGCGCCCATTGCCGTCCAGACAGGGTCGACATCCAAAACATGACTGACTTGATTGCCACACCGACCGACGATGAGCTGCCGCGTCGTTTCTCCGACTTCGGCACGCTTGGCGAGGCGCTCGACTATGCGGCGCAGGGGCGGCGCGGCTTCAATTTCTGCGATGCGCGGGGATCGCTGGCGCGACCCTATCCTTATTCGGAGCTGCGGCGGGACGCGCTGGGCTGCGCCTATCGGCTGATGGCGCGCGGGATCGCGCCGGGCGACCGGATCGCGCTGATCGCCGAGACCGGTCCGGACTTTGCCGCGCTCTTCTTCGGCGCGGTTTATGCCGGCGCCTGGCCCGTGCCGCTGCCGCTGCCGACCTCCTTCGGCGGCGCCTTGGCCTATGTCGATCAGCTGAAGGTCCAGCTCGACAGCTGCGATCCGGTACTGCTGCTTTACCCCGCCGAGCTGGAGAGCATGGCGAGCGAGGCGGCGCGGATCGCCGGCGTGAAGGCGGCGGACTGGGAAGGCTTTTCGCTCGCCGAGGCGCGCCCGGCGGCGCTGCCGGCCACCGAACCCGACGATATCGCCTATCTGCAATATTCGAGCGGATCGACGCGCTTTCCGCACGGCGTCGCGGTGACCCACCGGGCACTGCTCAACAACCTGTCGGCCCATTCGCATGGCATGGAAGTGCAGGACAGCGATCGCTGCATTTCCTGGCTGCCCTGGTATCACGATATGGGGCTGGTCGGCTGCATGTTGTCGCCGGTCGCGAACCAGGTGTCGGTCGATTATCTGAAGACCGAGGATTTCGCCCGCCGCCCGCTCGCCTGGCTGGACCTGATCAGCCGCAATGAAGGCACCTCGATCAGCTACTCGCCCACCTTCGGCTACGACATCTGCGCGCGGCGCATGTCGAGCCAGACCCGGGCTTCGGAACGGTTCGACCTGTCGCGCTGGCGGCTGGCCGGCAATGGCGCCGACATGATCCGCCCTGACGTCATGCAAAGCTTCGTCGATGCCTTTGCCGATGCCGGCTTCGATGCGCGCGCCTTCCTGCCCAGCTACGGCTTGGCCGAGGCGACGCTGGCGGTCACCATCATGCCGCCGGGCGAAGGCATTCAGGTCGAACTGGTCGAGGAAACTGAATTGTCGGGCGGGGCAGCCGCCAATGACGGGCCGCAGCGTTTCCGCGCCGTCGTCAACTGCGGCAAGCCGGTCAAGGACATGACCGTCGAAGTCCGCGACGAAGACGGCTCGCCGCTCCCGGAGCGGGCGATCGGCAAGATCTGGTGCAAGGGCCCGTCGGTGATGGCCGGCTATTTCCGCGACGAGGAAGCGACCGCTGCCTGTCTGGCCGATGGCTGGCTGGACACCGGCGACATGGGCTATCTGTCCGGCGGCTATCTCTACATCGTCGGCCGGGCCAAGGACATGATCATCATCAACGGCAAGAACCATTGGCCCCAGGATATCGAATGGGCCGTGGAGCAGCTGCCGGGCTTCAAGGCGGGCGACATCGCCGCGTTCGCCATCACCCTGCCGGGCGGCGAGGAGACGCCGGCGGTGCTGGTTCAATGCCGTACCTCTGACCTCGAGGAGCGCATGCGCCTACGCGACGCCATCCGCGACAAGGTCCGCAGCATCACCGGCATGAACTGCGTGGTCGAGCTGGTGCCGCCGCGCACCCTGCCGCGGACCAGCTCCGGCAAGCTCAGCCGGGCCAAGGCACGCAACCTCTATCTTTCCGGTGAAATTCAGCCGCTCGCCGCCTGAAACCCGCTTACCTTATGTCAACCAACGCTCGCTAGCGTGGCGAGCCTATGACCGAGCGCACCTCGCCCGCCACGCTATCGATCGCCTCCGGCGTCGCCGGCTATGTGCTCCTCGCCTCGGCGGTGCCCCTGGTCGCGATCGCCTGGATGGTGTTCAGCGGCAGCACCGGACTTTTGCCGACCCTGTCCGTCGTTGCCGCCACGATCGCGGTCGATGCGGTGCTGATCCGCCGCTGTCTGCAGCGCGCGCGCGAACATGGCGGCGAGACCGGCTTTGCCGCCCTGCCGCTGCCGCCGCAGCCAGGCCAATATGCGCACGACGATCACCATGCCGCCGACTGGAGCTGGCAGATCGACTCGGCCCGCAACCTGACCGGCGTGTCGGCGCGCCTCGCCCATGCCTTCCGCCAGGAGAGCGCGGCACTCGAAGGACGCTCCTTCCTGCAGCTGCTCGGCGGCGACGCCTGGGAGAGCGGCAACTTCCCGGCCGCCCTCCGCACGCTGTCCGAAAGGATCAAGGCGCGCGAGTCGTTCAACGACCTGATCCTGCCGGTCGCGATCGGCGGCGAGACCTTGTGGTGGGAGCTGAGCGGCACCCCGGTGCTGGACGGCCGCGGCGGCTTTGGCGGCTTTCGCGGCACCGGCATCGACGTCACCGCGGAACGGCGTTCGGCCGACAAGATCAACCGTATGGCGCGCTTCGACACGCTCACGGGCCTGCCGAACCGGCTGCACATCGCCGAGTCGCTCGGCGAAGCGCTGGCCGCCGCCGAGCAATGGCGCAGCCGCTGCGCGTTCCTGATCATCGGACTGGACCGCTTCAAGGGCGTCAACGACACGCTCGGCCATGCGGTCGGCGACCGGCTGCTCGCCCGCGCGGCGGAACGGCTGTCGGCGCTGATGAGCGACAATGAACTGTGCGGCCGCCTGGGCGGCGACGAGTTCGGCGTCGTGCTCAAGGACGCGGCGGACCAGGCCCAGATCGACCGGCTCGCCAAGCGCATCATCGACGCGCTGTCCCAGCCCTATGATATCGACAATCACATCCTCTATGTCGGCACCAGCGTCGGCGCGGCCGTGGGGCCGCGCGACGGCAACAATGCCGAGCTGCTGATGCGCTCGGCCGACCTGGCGCTGTACCGCGCCAAGGATTCGGGCGGCGGCACCGCCTCGAGCTACGAGCCGCAGCTGCATGTCGATGCGCAGGAGCGGCGGGTGATGGAGATCGCCCTCCGCCGCGCACTCGCCAATAACGAGCTGCAGCTTCACTACCAGCCGGTCGTGTCGGCGGAGTCGGGAACAATCGAAGGCTTCGAGGCGCTGATGCGCTGGAACAATCCGCAGCTCGGCAACGTCCCGCCGCTGAAGTTCATCCCGCTGGCCGAGGAGGCGCGGCTGATCGGGCCGATCGGCGAATGGGCGCTGATCACGGCCTGCAAGGAAGCGATGAACTGGCCGTCGACGATGCGCGTCGCCGTCAACGTCTCGGCCGAGCAGCTGCACAACGCGAACTTCGCCCAAGCGGTGGCCAATGCGCTGCAGCAGAGCGGCCTGCCCCCGCACCGGCTCGAACTCGAAGTGACCGAGAGCGTGTTCATGACCGAAGCGCCGCGCGCCATCGCGGTGCTGCGCGAGGTGCTGGCGCTGGGCGTAAAGCTGTCGCTGGACGATTTCGGCACCGGCTATTCGTCCTTGGGCTATCTCAGCCGCACCAAATTCTCGACGATCAAGATCGATCGCAGCTTCGTCCAGGGCGCCTCGCGCAACGCGCCGGAGAGCGTTGCAATCATCCGCGCGGTCGTGGCCCTGGCAGACAGCCTCGGCATGTCGACCACCGCCGAAGGGGTCGAAACCGAAGACGAGCTGGCGATGATCCGCCGCCTCGGCTGTCGCAAGATCCAGGGCTATCTGTTCGGCCGCCCGATGGCCGCGGCCGATGCGCGTGCGCTGTTTACTTCCGGAGCAAAAAGCGCCGCCGCCTGAGCTTCAGGCGAGATAGTCCGGCGTCACCCCGGCCTTGCGCCAATAATCGGCCAAGCCGACATCCTCGACCAGCCGCCCGAAGCGCGAGTCCGCGCGCATGGCGGCGGTTGACGGGATGAACAGCGGGATGGTGCTGCGGCGGCGCTGATCGCGCAGCGGCAGCCCGTTTTCGCGCCAGCGCACGCTCGCCATTAGCGGCCCGCGTTCCAGCAGATAGGCTTCCGCGACTGCAAAGGCGCGATCGATCTCGCCGAGGCCGCCGAGCAGCGTGATCGCATTCACTGCCGTGTGAGAACTGCGCGCCGCCGTTTCGACCAGCGCCTGGCTCGCCGCTTCGATATCAGCCGGGCGGCGGCCGGCGAGTGCCTGGGCTGCCGCCCGGGACGAGGCGATCATCGGCGGCGGCAGGCTTGGCCTCATGTCGGGATTATCGAGATGGTCGAGCGCGCGCTCCGGCCGTCCGGTCAGCGCATAGGTGTAGAAGCGCGCCACCCAGATGCCCGGGTGTTTGGGCCATAGGTGCAGCGCCCGGTCCGCGGCACGGTCCGCATCAGGCAGCCGGCCGAGCAGCCAATAGGCGAAGATCAGCTTGAACTGATAGGTGGCGTGGAGCGGATCGAGCGCGGCCATCTGTACGCGATCGCCGCACCCTTCCCGGATGCGCCCGACGGCCGTGTACATGAAGGCAAGCGCATCGCGGGTCGGCAGATGTCCGGGCGCGATCGCAAGCACCGCCTTCATTCGCCGCTCGGCTGCGAGCCAGTCGCCAAAATAGGGAGGCAGGATCGCCAGTGCGGCATGGGCGTCGGGCTGGCGCGGCGAAAGGGCCTGGGCGCGCCGGGCGGCATCCTGCACCCCCGCCACGATGGCCGTGGCTTTCGCCGGCGATGCGAATTCGGCCATATAGGCCCGAGCCAAGGCGAGCTTGCCCCAGGCCTCGGCATTGTCAGGCTCGAGAGCGACCGCCTGCTCCAGCAATCCGGCCGCTCTCGCATCCGTGTCCGGCATGCCGCCGCGCGAGACCTGATCCGCTTGGGCGATCAGAGCCGCAGCCTGGGAGCGCTGGGGGCCCGGCCGGAACAGCCAAAGGCCCGCGCCAGCAGCCGCCAGCGCCGCCGCACCGCCGAGCATCCAGCCACGGCGAGTCACAGTCGGCTGATCCGCCTGCTCCCCGGTGACATCGTCGCCGCTCGCAGCGACTAGCAGCCGATATCCCACCTTGTGCACCGTCTTGATCTCGAACGCGTCGGCCGCTGGCCCCTCGCTCAGCCGCCGCAGCCGCTGGATGGTGCGGCTGATCGCATCCTCGCTAACCGCGCGGCCATCCCAGCAGCGTTCCACCAGCGCATCGCGGGTCACGATCTCGCCCTTGGCCTCGGCTAGCGCGACCAGCACCTGCATGACTCGCGGCTCCAGGACATCAGTGCCGGCGGCTCCGATCACCTCGCGCGTGTCCGGGCGCACCTCGACTGCGCCGAGCTGAAAGCGCGGCGTCTCGGCAAGCTGCGCGGCGGTCGCCATTCCTCCTCCAGCCCCTCCCCAACGCGAAAAGTCGGAAAATCATCGGATTTGCATCCTGTCTAACATGGCTGTGGCGGCGGATCACCTGCGCGGGAGCGCGACCGCTCTCGCAATCAGGGGAAGTGCCATGCGTTTCATCTCTTACACGGCCGCGGCGTGCCTTGCTGCGGCAAGTCTTGGCAGCGCGGCTCAGGCGGCCACCGTCGCGTTCACCGGCACCCGGATGAACGTGGACGCGCCGGGACCGGCCGCGGCACGCTGCGGCAGCCGCAACACGGCGAACATCCGGCCGGGGCCGAACTCGACCTCCGTCGGCCTGTCCAATCTGGGCGCGTTCACGCCCGTTCTCAGCCATTGCATCCAGCTGCCGCTGACCGCGTCCACGCCCTTCGATCTCGGCGAGTTCAGCTTTGATTTCGGCGGCGGCGACGTGTTGCTGGGCACCTATTCCGGGACGGTCACCGCAGCCGGGGCGGGCGTGTTCAACATCAACCAGACGCATCTGGTGACTGGCGGTCTCGGCCGCTTCCTGGCCGCGACCGGCAGCTTTGCCAGTGCCGGCACGCTGACCTTTCCGGGCGGGAGGCCGACAGTCGCTCAGACCTTTAGCGGCATCCTCAACGCACCCGGCATCCCGGAGCCGGCAAGCTGGGCGATGATGATCGGCGGCTTCGCACTCGCCGGTGCCGCCGCCCGCCGCCGGACCCTCGCGCCGAGTCTGGCCTGATCCAGGTGCCGCCGCGCGTGCTTGCGCGGCGGCCCTCCCCCCGCTACATCGCCCTCCGCCTCCGGCATGGAGGAGTGTAGCTCAGTTGGTAGAGCATCGGTCTCCAAAACCGAGGGCCGGGGGTTCGAGTCCCTCCACTCCTGCCAGGCCGGAGCGAGCGGCTTAGCCAAGCTAAGCCGCGTTGGCCTGCGGCCAAGCGAACGGCCGGCCAGCCTGCGCAGCAGGACTGACGACAAGGGATTCAATCCCGTGTCGGCCTCCTCCCTAGGCAGGAAGAAGGGAGGGGTTCGACAAGCTCAGCCAAGCCGGGTGAGGTTTGAACTCGAGCCCGCCTCCCCTTGCCTCACCCCCCACTCCTTTCTATACGCCCTTTTCTCACTACATCGGTGATGCTTTCCTCGGGCGCTGGCCCGGACGGGGGCGTTCACCTGAAAGACGGAACAGACAGTGGCGAAGATCGGCAACATCCCTCAGTTCGTGCAGCAGGTGCGGGCGGAAACCGCCAAGGTGGCGTGGCCGACCAGCCGCGAGACGATGATGACGGCGGTGATGGTGATCATCATGACGACGATCCTCGGCGTCTTCTTCTTCGCGATCGACTCGGTGTTCGCCGCGATCGTCAAGTTCCTGCTCAACCTCGCCGCCTGACGGGAAGCCCAAGACACATGTCACGCTGGTACATCATCCACGCCTATTCCGGGTTCGAGAACAAGGTTCGCGATGCCATTCTGTCCGAAGCGACGCGGATGGGCCTCGACCGGCTGGTCGAGAAGGTCGAAGTGCCGACCGAAACCGTCACCGAAGTGCGGCGCGGCAAGAAAGTGCAGTCGGAGCGGAAGTTCTTCCCCGGCTATGTGCTCGCCAAGCTCGAGATGAACGACGACGTCTATCACCTGGTGCGCAACACGCCCAAGGTGACCGGCTTTCTCGGCACCAACAACAAGCCGCAGCCGATCAGCGAGGCGGAAGCCGCGCGCATCCTGAGCACCAAGGAAGAGGCGGCCGCCGCCGCCCCCAAGAACAAGATCAAGGTCGATTACGAGATCGGCGATCAGGTCAAGGTGCTGGACGGGCCGTTCGCCAGCTTCAACGGCGTGGTCGAGGAACTGGATTTCGATCGCAGCCGCGTGAAGGTCAGCGTGTCGATCTTCGGCCGCGCGACGCCGGTCGAACTCGAATTCGAGCAGGTCGAGCGCGTCAAGTAAACGGGTCCGGCGCGGCGCCGGACCCTCACGACATTATTGGCCGGACGCGCTGCCCATCGAGGCGGTGCGCTCGACTTCCACACGATTCCGGTCGGCAATGTCCTGCCACTGCTTCTTAGTGAAGCAAATCTTCTTGCCCTTGACGAGCGAGCCGGTCTCGATCTGCGTGCGGCAGATTTTCTTTTCCGCCGGTTTCTCGGCCGGAGGGGCGGCGTTAGTGGCGCTTTCCGGTGCGCCGGCAAGCAGCAAACTGGTCACAACTTCCAGAAACATAAGCAAAAACCTCCTGTGCGCGGGACGCGTAACAAAGCCGTTTCAGGTCGCCAAGCCGCGTTTCGACGAATGGCGATAAAGGCGGCACTTGCCGCGACTAAACCCACAAAAAAGGGGCGAGCCGATGCCCGCCCCTTTCCTGTTCACGACGATGTCGATCAGGCCGCGGCAACCTCCGCGACGTTGACCTTGATGCCCGGGCCCATGGACGAGCTTACCGCTACCTTGCGGAGATACTGGCCTTTGGCGCCCGCCGGCTTGGCGCGGACGACCGCACCGACCAGCGCGTCGAAGTTCGCGCGCAGATCCTCGGCCGGGAAGCTCGCCTTGCCGATGCCGGAGTGGATGATGCCGGCCTTTTCGACGCGATATTCGACCTGGCCGCCCTTGGCGTCCTTGACCGCCTGAGCGACGTTCATGGTCACCGTGCCGAGCTTCGGGTTCGGCATCAGGCCCTTGGGGCCCAGCACCTTACCGAGGCGGCCGACCAGGCCCATCATGTCCGGGGTCGCGATGCAGCGATCGAAATCGATCGTGCCGCCCTGGACGGTCTCGAGCAGGTCTTCGGCACCGACGATGTCGGCACCCGCGGCGGTCGCTTCGTCAGCCTTCGCGCCCTTGGCGAACACGGCGACGCGGACGGTCTTGCCGGTGCCCTTGGGCAGCGTCACGACGCCGCGGACCATCTGGTCGGCGTGGCGCGGATCGACGCCCAGGTTCAGCGCGACTTCGATCGTCTCGTCGAACTTAGCGGTCGCGTATTGCTTGGCCATCGAGATGGCTTCGTCGATACCGTAGAGCTTCTCAGCCTCGACGGCCCAATTCTTCTGCTTCTTGGTCAGCTTGGCCATCGGATCAGCCCTCCACCACTTCGAGGCCCATCGCGCGTGCGGAGCCTTCGATGATCTTCGTTGCAGCGGCGAGGTCGTTCGCGTTCAGATCCTTCATCTTCGCGGTCGCGACTTCTTCGAGCTGCGAGCGCTTGATCTTGCCCGCGCTTGCCTTGCCCGGCTCCTTGGACCCCGACTTGAGGCCCGCCGCCTTCTTCAGCAGATAGCTCGCCGGGGGCGTTTTGGTCTCGAACGAGAAGGAGCGATCCGCATAGACGGTGATCACGGTGGGCAGCGGCGTGCCCTTTTCCTGATCGCCGGTCTGGGCGTTGAACGCCTTGCAGAATTCCATGATGTTGACGCCGCGCTGACCCAGAGCAGGGCCGATCGGCGGCGAAGGATTGGCGGCGCCGGCCGGCACCTGCAGCTTGATATAGCCGGTGATTTTCTTAGCCATAACTCACTCTCTAGAGGGGCCCGGCGCATGCACGCCCGGCCCGTTTCAAGTTTAGCGGTACAGACGAGGCTTGAGGCCTCTCCCGCGGCTTGTTCCCACAGCATGTGCTTGGAAGCGGGCGCCCTTAGCGGAAAGCAGCGCCTGGGGAAAGCCTCAAACGATCACGACCGGATCGCCGACCTGCACCAGATCGAACAGCCGCCTGGCGAAATCGCGCGGCACGCCGACACAGCCATGGGTGGCCGACCCCTGGCGCACGCTGCCGGCGTGAATCGCGATTCCGTCCTTCGTCAGCCAGAGCGTGTAGGGCATTTCAGCGCCGTAGCTGTTCGACACGTGATGAAGCTTCTTGCCGAGCACCGGATAGCGGCCGGCGGGCGTCGGCTTTTCCGGCGCGCCGTAAAGGATCACGGCGGTGCCGATCTCGTGCGCGCCGCGAAAGACGGAGATGATCTGCGCGTCGCGATCGACCCGGACCCAGAGCGGCCCCGGCGGCACGCCCGCCTCCCGCCAGAGCGCCTGGCCATAGTCCAGGGGGCCGGCGACCTTGATGACGCTCTGAACCTGTCCCGGTGCAATGCCGGCCAGCGCGATCTCGCGGCGGGGCGAAGCGAAGATGCGGTCCGGATCGATTCGCTCGGCCCGCGGCGGTTGGGCCGTCCGCACCGGATCGGCGCCGACGCGCGAGATCGCGCCGATCAGCAGCGTGGCCAGGACAGCGCGGACTGCCCAAGTGCCGAGACTGGCCTTGTCACGCACGAAGCGCTTCCCGCTGCCTCCGCGCCGCGGCCCCGGCCACGGCAAAGCCCAGGATCATCATCGCCCAGTTGGCCGGTTCCGGGACCGGTGCCGTGCCGACCGGAGGGGTTACCGGTGGAGTCACGGGCGTTTCCTCGGTCGGTCTTGCCGGCGGCACAATGATCCCGCCGCCACCGCCACCGCCGCCCGGTGGCAGGAAGAAGCCGCCGGGTCCGCCGATAAAGCCGCCGCCGGGCGCGTCAGCCAGACCGACCGGCCCTGCGACCGCGGCCGGCGCGACAAATCCCGGCAGGGCCTCGGCTGGAGGCGCTGCAACAGCACCCGGCAGCGCCTGCACGGTTGCCGGCGGCGCGGCGGACGCGCGCGCGTCGCGGATGCGAGGCAAGGCCCGCGCTACCCGGTCGACATCGATGCGCGGCTTCCCCTTCGTCATCGACGCCTGTGTGCGCTCGCCAGGCGACCGCTCCTCCATCACATTGACGGCGTTGCGCGCCGCCGCGACCCCGGCGTTCAGCAGCCCTTCGCCAACGGTCGAGGCAGAGCCAATCGCGACCAGGCCAAAGGCGAGCGCCAGCTTCAATGGCCGGCCCGACCGCAGCCGCCGCCAGAGACTCGGCGGCGGCGGCGGCAAAGCACGGCCCCTCCGGCCGCGACGCTGCGCGGCCGGACGGTGCGACCCGTTACCCATAAGCAACAACTCCCGAGATGCCGCCGCCGATGCATAGCCGGCAGCTGGTCCTCTTCTGCGCTAAACCGTCGAGCGCGCCGGAAGTTTCAGAAGGGCAACGACTTTGATCAGCCGGTGCCGCCTTCGTCGCTCAAGCGCACCAGCACTTCATTCCGCCGGAAGGGTCCGGGCAGGAACGGCGCGTTGTAGAAGGCGTGCACCGCCTTGCCCTCGTGCGGCAGGCCCTTGGTCTGCAGCCAGGTGCGGAGCTCCGCTTCCTTGGTCTCCAGCGTCTCGCCATCGGCGCGGCCGGAGAAGCGGATCGCGGCAATGCGCGCAGCCGGCTCCGATGCCAGTTCGACGCCTTCGGGAGCCGCCGGCAGCTCGGCCCGTGCCGTGCCGCGCGGCATGATGAAGCGCGTCCGCCAGCCATTGCCCCCGGGGGCGTCGGATAGCACCGGCGCGGTCATCGGCAGCCGCGGCCCCGGCCTCGACTTGGCGAAGATGTAGTCGGCCAGCGTGCGGAAGCCTTCCCCGAGCGCCTTCTCACGCTCGCCGTGCGTGACGGTCGCGGCGGTGACCAGCGACGGATATTTGCGGACCTCCATGGCGCCGTCGCTCTCGACCGTCTGATAATCGGGCTCCTCGGCCCGCGAGGCGCGCCAGACGAACCAGGCACCGCCCACCGCTGCAGCAGCGCCCAAGGCTGCCATCCAGCCGAGCTTTGGCGGCTCCGGAAACGTCTCGCGCTCCACTGCCGGAGCCGGGGCCGGCGCGGGTGCGGGCGTCGGAGCAGGCGCCGCCTTTACCGCTGCGGGCTTGGGCGCGGCGCGCTTGCGCGGAGCGGCCTTCGGCTTTGCCTCCGCGGCTGCAGGAGCTGGCGCCGGCTTCTTCGCCCGGCTGCGTGGAGCGGCCTCGGTCGCTTTGGCCGGAGCTTTGGCCCGTGTGGTGCGCGCCGGCTTTGCCGCCGGAGCATCGGCCCCTCCGGCCTTGGTCGTGCGGCGGCGTTTGGGCTTGTCGGCGGGCGTGTCGGCCATGATCGTCCCTCTTGAAGCTGCTGATCGTTACGGTGATAGCGCCGAACGACCGGTGCACGCCAGCCGTTCCCGTGCTTGACGTGTGCGGCAAAGCGGCTATAGGCGCGCGCTTCGATCGGGGTTCGCCCCGGTCGTGACCGTCCGAGACAGTTGGTGCCCCGAGCATAGGCGAGGGGCTTAATCTCCAGCCTAGACGGGGAAGAAAGTTTCGGGTCTGCCGCCGCTCCGCTTTACGCCTGAGCCTCGGCGCCCTTGCCCATTCCCCTCGGACCTGAAGTGACCGGCGCACGGAGCGTTTCCGTGCGTCATTGGGAGAATGGCATGGATCGAGCTCAAAAATCAGAGCTGGTCGAAGAGCTGAACAGCACCTTGTCCACCATGGGCGTGGTGGTCGTGACCCGCAGCAAGGGTCTGACCGTCAAGCAGTCCACGGACCTGCGGAACAAGATGCGTGACGCCGGCGCCAGCTATCAGGTGGCCAAGAACCGCCTGGCCAAGATCGCGATCCAGGGAACGCCCTATGCCAGCATCGGCACGATGCTGACCGGGCCGACCGGGCTCGCTTATTCGAACGATCCCGTCGCGGCGGCCAAGGTAGCGGTCGATTTCGCGAAGACGAACGACAAGTTCGAAATCGTCGGCGGGGCGATGGGCGACACTGCCCTGGACGTAGCGGGCGTGACTGCGCTCGCGTCGCTGCCGTCGCTGGACGAGCTGCGTGCCAAGATCGTGGGCCTCATCCAGGCACCCGCGACCAAGCTCGCAACTATCGCCCAGGCGCCCGCCGCGCAGCTGGCACGTGTGCTTGCGGCCTACGCCGCCAAAGAAGACGCTTAACCGACCAACCCTGCCGTCACCCCAGCGAAGGCTGGGGTCTCGGCGCTGAGATGCCAGCCTTTGCTGGCATGACGAACGAAACGGAGACTATACATGGCAGACCTTCAGTCGCTGGTTGACCAGCTTTCGACCCTGACCGTCCTCGAGGCGGCCGACCTGTCCAAGATGCTCGAAGAAAAGTGGGGCGTCTCGGCCGCCGCTGCCGTCGCTGCTCCGGCTGCCGCCGGCGGTGGCGCCGCTGCTCCGGCCGCGGAAGAGAAGACCGAGTTCGACGTGATCCTCACCGGCGACGGTGGCAAGAAGATCAACGTCATCAAGGAAGTCCGCGCGATCACCCAGCTCGGCCTGACCGAAGCCAAGGCGCTCGTCGAAGGCGCGCCGAAGGCCGTCAAGGAAGGCGTGAACAAGGACGAAGCCGAGAAGATCAAGAAGCAGCTCGAAGAAGCCGGCGCGACCGTCGAACTCAAGTGATTATCGGGCGCGCGAGCGCCCGATAATCATCCCGGCGAAGGCCGGGATCGAGAAGTGAATGGATGCCGGCCTCCGCCGGCAAACACGAATCAAAGGGGCGGTCCGGCGACGGGCCGCCCCTTTTTCGTTCAGGCAAACGCCACTCGGCTTGAGCGCCGCCGCACCGCGGCGCCGGCAAGCCCGAAGCCCGCAATCATCAGCGCCCAGCTGCCCGGCTCCGGCACGGCGTTGAACGCATCCTGCGCCAGCGCCCATTGACCGACCGTCTGCCCGGTCGACAGCCCGATCTCATTGTCGAAGCGGAAATGGATGCCGCCCCAGAGCCGGCTATTGGCCGCATCCAGCGCCGCCTGGCCGATGCCGGTGAAGCAGCGCGTATCCGGTCCGATCGTGTTGCAGAAGGCTTGGTCCTGCACCATCGACAGCAGCACCGCCGAGGCGGCGCCCGATTGCAGAGAGTGGGTCGAAGGATAGCTTGGATGCGCCGGCGTTCCGAACAGGGGGTTCCAGCCGGCATCGCCGGTCGTGCCCGCGACGCCGTCATTGTCACCTTGGCGAATGGCAGTGACTGGACGCCAGAAGTTGTGGACATATTTGGCATCGAAGCCGGCGATCAGCGAGTCGGCCACGGCGGTCGACAGCTTGGCCATCACCCGCGCATTTTCCAGCGTCGAAAGACCATCATCCTCGATCACATCGACACCGATCCTGATCCAGGTATTGCCGTTGGACACATCCCAGAACAGCGCGCTCGCAGTCTGGTCCGCCGTTCGCGTGGCGCTGTTCAGCGACCCGATCTCCTTCACCTCATTATAGGCGGCAAGATATTCGGCACTGCCCAGTGCCGGCGGTGCATCGGGGCGGAACTGCCCGCCCGAACTCAGCAGGAACGGCTTGACCTGACCCCAGAACGGCACCGCGGCCGCGCCATTGCTCGGCGGGGTGGGACGCCATTGTCCCGGCTGGTTGCCGGGCGTGTAGCTGAAGCCCGGCGGCGCGACCGAACCGTCATTCTGCCGGTTGAGCAGCATCGCCGCCGCATAGGCCGCGCCGGTGGCCATGCCGTTCGTCTTGGCGGTGCCGTTCGGCACTTTGGCGAGATTGGCGCTGAGCGCCGCGTCGTACATCGCCACGGTCGCCGGGTTGCTGCCGTTCAGGCTGGCCAGCACGTTGCGCGCGGCGACCGATACGGCGGCCCGCACATTGCCGCCCGGCGCGCTGACGCCCTGATTATAATAGACGTCGGCGCCGTTATAGCTGCGGCTGACCGCGTCGTGGATTGCCGTGTTCATGGCGGCAATGATGCGCGCCTGATTGGGCGCGTTGCTGGCGACCGTCTTCACCGCCAGATCGTTCCAATAGAGCACCGGATCGCTGTCGATCGTGATCGCAGCGGACGCTGGCTGAGCGGCAAGGCACAGCAGAACAGCGGCGGTCGCGAGGAGTTTCCCCTGATACATCTTCATCTCCCTAAATCGTGGGCAAAGCCACGAGTCGGAGATGGCGCGCGCCGGTCGCCCGGAGCGTCAGAACAACGTTAGCCGAACGTTAATTCGTTTCGGCGAGAGGCTTTATGTCGCTTTTGTCCTAAACCGGGGCAGAACCGAGCTTGCGCCGTTCCGCGCTGAGATGATCGCGCAATTCCCGCCGCAGCCGCTCGAAGCGCGCATTGCCGCGCAGACCCGCGAAGGATGGAATATCCGCGATGTCAGGCATCGGCGTCATTGGTGCATAATGCCAGCCGCGGCGAACGGCCGTCTCAAGTGCGGAAAGCGCGTCCTCTGTTCGACCCTGCGCCGCCCAGACTCCCGCAGCCCCCGCGTACATCCAGTTCGGCATGTCGCCATGGCTGAGCGACTTGCGCACCGCCGCATCGCCGCGCGCGAGGAGCATTGCGCCCTCCTGTGTCCGCCCGACCGCTTTCAGCGCCTGGGCGACCTGCACGCCAAATGTGATCGGCACATCATTGCTCACATCCCCGGAGACGAGCGCTGCCATCACGCCGACGCGCCGATCATAAGCGGCGACGATTTCGCCCGGCCGGCCCGCTTTCAGTACCTGCCGCAGCGCCGTGAGCGCGTAGAATTGCGCGCGTTCGTCCTGCTCGGCCTCGATCAGGATCGTTTCCAGATCTCCCGGTGCGGGGCCAGCACCGCTAGCCACCCGCCACAAATGGGGCGGCAGGCGCATCAACAGCCGGGCCGGCTGCTCCTGTCCCAGCACGAGATAGGCAACGCCCAGCTTCCAGTCGGCAAAGTCGGCTTCGGTCAGGCGGTCGCGCACCGCCAGGATGTTCGTGACCGTATCCGCGTAATGGCCGCGGAAGAAATCCAGGGCATAGGAGCAGAAGAAGGACTGGCTGAGATCAAGGTCGCGCAGCCGCGCTGCGTGAAGTTCGGCCTCCCGCACATGCCCCAGTTCCCAGGCCGCCATCGCCGCCGTGCCGGTCGCCCGGTACAGCCGCGGATCGAGCGCCACGGCTCTGCGCAGCGCTTGCAGGCGCCCGACATAGTCGCCTTCGATCGCGGCTACGTTCGACAGCCAGAACTGGACCTGCGGATCGCGGCCATCGAGCTTGGCGGCGGTCCGGATTGCGCGGCGCGCCTCTGGCGATTCGAACCGCAGGGTCATGCCGAGCACACCATGCGCCAGCCCCGACTGCGGATCGAGCGCAACCGCCCGCCGCGCCAGACGCTCCGCCTCCGCCCATTGTGCGGGCGTGCGCGCCATCATGGCGGTCACCGCCGCCAGGTCGGTAACCGCGGGCGCATAGCCGGGGCTTATCGCGACTGCCCGCTTGAGCAGGTTGGCGGCGACGGGAAATTGGCGGCCCCTGCGATCGTAGACGATGGCGTGCGCAGGCTCGTACAGCGCGCGGACCTGCGGATCGATGGTCGCGGCGCCCGCATCCTGACCGAACCAGGCCGCAGTTCCGATGCCGGCGGTGGCCACAAGGAGCGCCGCCCCGATCATTATGCGGCGGTCCACACGAACTGGCGGGGCGACCGGCGCAGAGGGTTCGAATGCCTTCGTCTGAGTCGCACCGGCGGGATCGGGCGCTGGCGCGGGCGCGAACTCACTCAGCCGGGCGTGCAACGCCCGTGCTGCTCGTGTCCGCCCCGTCGCCAAAGCGTGAGCGGAAGCGTCTGCGATCAGCGCAGCCAAGGTATCGCGGCGGCGGGTCCGCTCGACGCGCAGCCAATCGTCGAAACCCGGATCGATCCCGTCCAGATTGGCCAGCAGCATTTCGTCGGGCTCGGGCATCGCCGCCAGCAACCCTTCCGCGTCACCCCTCTTTGCGAGCAGGGCGATGGCGTCCAGGTCCGTCTCAAGCGCGTGCCCTGCCAGCGTCACCGCTTCGCGTTCGACGCACAGCAGCCCGGCTCCGTTGGCGAATTCCTTGAGTTCGAACAAAGTTTGCCTCAGGCTGGCGCGCGCCTGCTCCTCGCCGCGCTCGCCCCAAAGCAGCCCGGCGAGCTTCTCGCGGCTGACCGGCTTTTCGGGGTGAAGCGCCAGATAGGCGAGCAGCGCCCGCGCCTTGCGGCCACGCGGCCGGACATCGCGCCTGTCGCCATTCACCAGCGCAAAATCGCCCCAGCACCGCATCGCGAAGCGCACCGCTGGCCGCTCGACCGCCTGAGTCGCCATCCGCACTCCTCCCGCTCCGACCATAGCGCAGTTGGCGGATTGCTGCTTCTCTTTTCCCCTTCTTGCAGGAATAGCGGAGCGCATGGCCGTCTACACCCAGGTGCCCGCCGAAGAGCTCGAAGCCCTGGTCGCGCTCTATGGCCTCGGCTCGCTGCTCTCGGCCAAGGGCATTGCCGAGGGCGTGGAGAACAGCAATTATCTGGTCGACACCAGCGGCGGCCGCTTCATTCTGACGCTCTACGAAAAGCGGGTGGATGAAGGCGACCTGCCCTTCTTCCTCGCCTTGCTCGATCATCTGGCGGACAGCGGGAATCCGGTGCCCCGTGCGTTAAAGGACGGGCAGGGACGGCAGGTCCAGCGGGTGGCTGGGCGCCCGGCCTGCCTGATCGAGTTCCTGCCCGGCGTGTCCGTCACGCGCCCGACGCCGGCTCAGGCGCGTGCGGCCGGGTCGGCGCTCGGGCGGATGCACCAAGCCTTGCGGGACTTTCCGCTCAGCCGCCCCAACAGCCTCGGCCTGCCTGGCTGGCACGCGCTCGCGGCACGCTGCGGGGACCAGATGGACCAGATCGCCCGGGGACTCCGCGCGCGGGTCGCCGACGAACTGGCGTGGCTCGACGCACACTGGCCCGTCGCGCTGCCGCACTCTGTCGTCCATGCCGATCTCTTCCCCGACAATGTGTTGATGCTCGGCGATCGGGTGACCGGGCTGATCGACTTCTATTTCTCCTGCACCGAAGTGCGCGCCTGGGACCTGGCGGTGATGCACAGCGCCTGGGCCTTCGCACCGGACTATGACGCCGCGGTCGGCGACGCGCTGATCGCCGGCTATGACGCCGAGCATCCGCTGCTGCCGGAAGAGCGCGCCGCCTTTCCGGCCCTTGCCCGCGGCGCCTGTCTGCGCTTCCTGCTCACCCGCGCCTGGGACTGGCTGAACACGCCGGCCGACGCGCTCGTGACGCGCAAGGACCCCCTCGCCTTTCTCCGCCGGCTCGATCACTACGCGGCGCTGTGAACGAGCTTCCCCTGGTCGAGATCGCCACTGACGGCGCGTGCAAAGGCAATCCCGGCCCCGGCGGCTGGGGCGCGATCATCCGCTATGGCGAACGCGAGAAGGAACTGTCCGGCGGCGAGCCGCACACCACCAACAATCGGATGGAGCTGATCGCCGCCGTCGAAGCGCTGAACGCGCTCAAAAAGCCCTGCCGGGTGAAGCTCTCCACCGACAGCCGCTATGTGATGGACGGTCTCACCAAATGGCTGAAGGGCTGGCAGCGCAACGGCTGGAAGACCTCGGACAAGAAGCCGGTCAAGAATGCCGATCTATGGCAACGGCTGATCGATGCCGCCGCACCCCACCGGATTGAGTGGCAATGGGTCAAGGGTCACGCGGGCCATCCGGACAATGAACGCGCCGACAAGCTCGCCAGCGATGCCGCAGTTGCGCAGAGACCCGTGCCGTCGCGCCCGTAATCCGATATAAAATGTTGTTCCGAAGTGACACAGTATGAATGTGTCCGCTTATGTCGGCTTGCGGACAGACGTGTCAGCTAAGTGACGATAGTCGTTACGCCAATGTCCGGTTGCGCCCGTGGGGGGCCAGCCACGCCGGGGGGCGCAATGAGCAACGAAAACAATGACGGGCGCAGCGACGTCACCACCCTCAACGTGGCGCTGCAATTCGCCGGCAACCGGCTGCTGGCTTCGCTGAAGCCCGCCGAACGTTCAATCCTCGAGCCGCTGATGTCCGCCGTGCTGCTCAATCGCGGCGACGTGCTGTTCGATGCCGGCGAGGATGTGACGCACACTTATTTTCCCGGGCCCGGCGTGGTCGCGTCGCTGGTGGTGACGATGAGCGACGGACGCGCCGTGGAGGCGGCGACGATCGGACGCGAAGGCGCGGTCGGCGGCATTGTCAGCGCGGGCAACAAGCCGGCCTTTTCCCGCGCGATCGTCCAGATCGGCGGCACCGCGCTCAAGATGGAAACGCTGCAGCTGGAGGGTGCGAAGGAGCGGTCGAGCGTCATCCGGGACCTGTTCAGCCGCTATGCCGATACCCTGCTCGCCCAGACCATGCAGTCGGTGGCCTGCAATGCGCTGCACCCGATCGACGCTCGCCTCTGCCGGTGGCTGCTGACGACCCACGACCGCGTCGACTCGGACGAAATCGCTCTGACGCAGGAATATCTGGCCGAAATGCTGGGGGTGCAGCGGACGACGGTCAGCGGCGTCGCCCGCGTGCTGCAGGAGCGGGGCCTGATCGCTTATAGCCGGGGCCGCATGGTCGTGCTCGACCGCCTGGCGATCGAGCAATGTGCCTGCGAATGCTATCAGGTCGTGCAGAACCACTTCCGCGCGGTGCTGCCGGACACCCGGCCCCAGAAAGTGGTCGACTCGAAGACCGCCAATCAGTGACGATGTTCGCGGCGAAGCCGATAGCGGCCGTCGCGATAATCCTCGAAAATGCCTGAGATGGCCGGGTGGCTGACCGGGCCCGCTTCGTCGTCGCGCAGCAGGTTCTGCTGGCTGACATAGGCGATGTAGCTGCTCTCCGCATTTTCGGCGAGCAGATGATAGAAGGGCTGGTCCTTGGCCGGGCGCACCTCTTCCGGAATCGCTTCATACCATTCTTCGGAGTTGGCGAAGACGGGATCGACGTCGAAGACGACACCGCGGAAATCGAACAGACGGTGACGCACCACTTCGCCGACGGCAAAGCGGGCATGGACGATCGGCGGGGCGGCGACGGGGCTTTCGGGCGAGGCGGTCAGCTTGTTCATTACGCACCTATTTAGGTCGCGCCGGAGCACGCACAAGCAGACGCTTGTGCCCTCTCTTCCGTTCCGCTACGGGCTCCGCTTCGCTCGACCGGGTGCCATGCACGGCCCCCAAACATCTCGCGGAGAGGTGGCTGAGTGGTCGAAAGCACCGCACTCGAAATGCGGCGTGCCGGCAACGGTACCGTGGGTTCGAATCCCACCCTCTCCGCCACCTAGCGTTGATAATGCTAGATCTTCTAAGAAGATGTCATCTTATGCCCACGCTCATGCCCATTTTGGGTGTGGCTTTCGGCGATCAACAGCGCACTATCACCCACAGCCTCTGCCTGAGGCGATCTGCTGTATACACATGCCACCGGGTGCAGCATCCCTTGACTTTGTTCCTGTTTTGTGCTAATATGGAATAGCATTCCACAGCAGGATTGAAGCCATGCGTCAGCCCGCTCGGGTGCTGGCGAGCGCAGACGTGCGTCGTGCGCTGGCGCACGTCGAGGATACGCGCCACCCCACCCGAAACCGAACTCTCATCCTCCTCAGCATCAAAGCCGGCTTACGCGCTGGCGAAATGGCCGGCTTAGACTGGGCCATGCTCCTGAAGCCGAATGGCCGCTTGGCGGATCACATTCGCATTCACCGCAACATCGCCAAGTACCAGTCGGGCCGCGTCATCCCCATCGCGCCGCTGCTCGCCGACACGCTGAAGCAGCTGCACCGCGAGCAAGGCCGACCGTTATGCGGGCCGGTCATCCCTTCTGAGCGTGGTGGTGGCGCCATGACGGCACGCAGCGTCGTCAACTGGTTCCGCGCCACATATGCGCAACTCGGACTTTCTGGCTGCAGCAGCCATAGCGGCCGCCGGACCTTCATCACCCGCTCAGCCCGCCTCCTCGCCAAGACAGGGGGGTCCCTGCGTGATGTCCAAGAGCTTGCTGGTCATCGCTCGCTCAAGACCACTGAAGCCTACATCGAAGGCGACCGCGACATTCAGCGTCGCCTCGTCAACCTGATCTAGCGGCTCAAGCCGCCTCCCCTCACCACCATCAGAAAAGGACTGCACTGCCATGGGCCGTGAACAGGAAAGCTATGCCCGCGATACTTCGCGCATCATCAGGATCGCCAGCCTCAACGACGCGCTGCGCCGCTATGGCAATGGAGGTATGATTGGCGTGACGCGTGGCGTCGCCAGTCTCGAAGGCTTCGACGCCATTGCGCTGCTGAAGGCCCTTGCTGCCTTCGACACATTCACCCCCGACAATGATCCATATGGCGAGCACGACTTTGGCAAGCTGACGTATGCGGGCGCCGAGCTCTTCTGGAAGATTGACTATTTCGCTGCCGGCAGCGGCATGACTGTGGCGTCGCCGGATGCCGCTAACCCGGATGTCACTGAGCGGCTGCTCACCATCATGCTCACGAGCGAATATTAGTCGCTGGTGGCGCCGTGATTACGCTGCAGCGCTTCCGCCGCTTGGAAGCCGCCATCCAGATTTGCGGCTATGGTGAGTCGATAGAGTGGTCGGAGACGATCACCCCTCCCCTCACCGCTGACGCATTCGCGCGTGAGGTCATCTATGTCATCGTCAACTCGGGCATTCGCACGTCGGTCGCGCTGGTCATCCTCGAGCGCTGCTTCGAAGCCATTGCCGCTGGCGCGCCGGTCGGTGCTGCCTTTGGCCACAAAGGCAAAGCCGCGGCGATCGATCGGGTGTGGGCCGAGCGAGATCAGCACTTCGCTGCCTATCAAGCTGCCAATGACGTACAGGCCTTCTGCGCCAGCTTGCCCTGGATCGGCCCCGTCACGTCGCGGCACTTGGCCAAAAACTTGGGTGCCGACGTCGCCAAAGACGATGTTCACATGCAGCGGCTGGCGGAACACGACGGCACCGACGTTGACGCGCTGTGCGTGCGGCTGGCGAAGGCGACCGGTTATCGGCTTGCCACCATCGACACCATCCTCTGGCGGGCATGTGAGCTGCGGCTGATCGATAGCGCGGCTTACCACGAGTGGGGTTGGGCGGCCGCGACAAAGCGGCTGCGTGCCATCGAAGCTCAAGCGCGGCAGCAACGCCGCACTGCACCGGCATGCACCCCCACTCCCTTTTCCGTCTGCATCATTGCTGGAGGGCAAACATGGCCACCAGGACTTCACGTTCCCCCATAGCGCGGCCGAGCTCAGCCAGCTTGGCTGGCACCAAAATCATCGCGCCGCTCGCCCAAGGCGATCACGACGGCCTGTGCGGCGTCTATGCCATCATCAATGGGTGTCGGCTTGTGCTGGCGCCGCGTCGGGAGCTGATCCAGTCGGAGCTGTGGCGGCTGTTCCGGTCAGCTTACCACTGGCTGGATGAGCGGGAGGAGCTGACGGCGGCGGTAACACGCGCGGTCGGCAAAGCAGCATGGCCGCAGCTGACCCGCTTTCTCTGTCGCGAGATCAACGAGATTACCAACGCGCAGCTAACTGTCTCGAAGCTGGCGACGTCGGCTGATGGGCCGAGCCGCGTCATCAACCGCATAGAAGCTGCCATCCTCCGCGGCGAGGCACCCATCGTCTTCATGCGCGGTCAGTACCGGCACTATTCCGTCGTATGTGGCTATACGGACGAGCACCTCACCCTGTTCGACAGCTACGGCTATGCGCGCGTGCGGCGTGCGTCGTTGCTGACGCGGCGTCAGGAAGCAACTTATCACCGCTTCCATGCCGCATCCGTGCTGAGCGTGGCTGCGGCGTGGCATGACTGACAATGGCGACAGCGCGAAGTCAGGTTGTCCTTCTGTATTACCAAACCTCGTATTCCGGCTTCAGCTGCTAGCCTGCTGGACAGAGGCCTCATCCGCCCCAACGGAAAGAAGGAGCTCGTGAGGGCGCACGGCGAGGGCCGTAGCAAGCTTTCCGATAGCGTCCACCGACGCGGCGTAGCGACAGCGCTCCAGAGAGCTGATGTAGGTCCGATCCAGTTTGGCGTGATCAGCAAGGGCCTCCTGCGACAGGCCACGGGCAGCGCGCAAACTCTTCAGATTAGCCGCCAGAAGTGCCCGCACGTCCATCGCAGCAGCGTGGCAACTGCGGTGTTTTCATCCACGGAGTATACTCTACAACAAAGAAAACAGGGAGTGAGCTATGAGCAGAACAACGTTGTCTGGAGCACTCGTCGTGGCGCTGACGAGCTTCAGCGCTTGCAGTTCCAATGAGCCGGCGCGGGAAGCGCCCGCTACACGGGGGAGGGAAAGCAGTTCAGATGTGTCCCCAACAGGCGCTACGGTGGCCTCAGCGTTGACGCCGGCTGCTTATGGCGAACAGAAGCAATCGAGTGAGGGAAGAGCGGATAGCTCGGTCCTGCTCAGCGAGATGGTACCTTTGCCGGAAGGAACCGATAGCTGTGACGGCAACTGGCTCTATGCGCCACCAAACTATCGAGAGAACAAGTGGAGCGGTAGGATGCCTTTCTCGATCCGCATCCAGGGCCGGACGGGCGAGATTTCCTACTCAGACTACGGTCGAGAGAACGTGCAAGTGAAGCCCCCGACTACGGCAACAGACGAGGCAGGACCGCCGGCAGAGTCGTATTCCGTTGAGAGTGAAGGATTGGACGGCTTTGTTTCGCTTCAATGCAAGGGAGATCGCGCGCTTATGCAATTTCTGCATAGCGGCCCAGAAGAATACATCGACCTAGTGCGGAGCAAGGGGGAGGTGACTGCAGTCTTGCTAGCACGTGGCCAGATGTCAGCAGATGGAGAGGAGTAGGGGCCGGTGCGTCCGGCGATCTGCAGAAAAGTCCTACATTGCAGTAACTCGTGACACTTCACGCGCAAAGCCATGACTGCGAACTTGCTTACGTCCGGAAAGCGCCCTTTGCTGACTGTCACTCATGCTGCGCCGAATGTCCGCTAAGGGTGGATTGTGTTGAAGAAGTCCGTTTGTGGCTCGGAGCGGGCGCGGCCGTGGTGAGGTCGAGCGACGCTGATCGTCTCTTCAGGCGATCACCGGTTGCGGCATCGGGATCAGCTTGGCGAGCTTGCGCAGGTTCTGAGCGGTGGCGGCGAGGAGGAATTCGTCTTTCGCTCCGTTGGGGCCTCGCAGGCGCAGGCGATTAAGTTTCAGGATGCGCTTGAGGTGCGCAAACAGCATTTCAACCTTCTTCCGCTCGCGTCGTGACGTGAGATAGGCGTCGGTCAGCGCCAGGTCGCGCGCGAGATCGCGGGCGCCTTCATGGATCGAGCGAAGCACCTCACGCTGCGGCTGGCTCGGGCAGCACTGCTGCTTGAGATCGCAGCCACGGCAGTCTGATGTTGTCGCGCGGTATCGCATCATTCCGTCCGAACCAATGCTGTCGCGCGGTGTGGCGAACGTGCGGTGATAGCGCTTCAGCTCTTTGCCCCCGGGGCAGATGTACGCGTCCCGCTGGTGGTCGAAGGTAAACTCCCGTCGCGAGAAGATGCCGTCATCTCGCGCCGATTTCTCAAACACCGGGATGTGCGGCTCGATGCCCTTCTCGTGCACCAGCCAGGCGAGGTTTTCGGCCGAGCCGTAGCCCGTGTCCGCCGCCAGCAGCTCGGGCCAGACACCGAAGCGCTGCTCAGTGCGATCGAGCATGACGCGCTGGGCGGTGACTTCAGCCTGGCGCACCGCCGTCGTCGCCTCGACATCCATGATCACGGCGTGCTTCAGGTCGATCAGATAGTTGGTGCAGTAGGCGAAGAAGGCGAGTCCGCCATTGGCGCCGGTCCATCGTGACGCAGGATCAGCCGCGGAGATGAACTTGGGCACCACCGGCGTCGCACCACCGAACGCCGCCTCGTCGAGCACGGCCAGATACTCACGCACCGCGTGACCTGGATCCTCCGGTGGCTCCCACTCGTCGCCCGGCGTCGAGTGCTGGCGGTTGGCATCTGCCTTGATCATGGGTGCATCGACCGCAAAGCCCTCGCCGCCGACCAGTCCCTCGGCGATGCAGCGGGCAACGGTCTGCTCGAACAGCTGACGGAGCAGATCGCTGTCCCGAAAGCGGCCGTGCCGATTCTTGGAGAAGGTCGAATGGTCCGGCACCGCGCCGTCCAAGCCGAGCCTGCAGAACCACCGATACGCCAAGTTGAGGTGGACCTCGTCGCACAGCCGGCGCTCGGAGCGGATGCCCATGCAATAGCCGATGATCAGCATCCGGATCATCAGCTCCGGATCGATCGAGGGCCGGCCGGTGTCGCTGTAGAAGGGCCGCAGCTGCTCGCGGATGTCACCGAGATCGACGAACCGGTCGATCGAGCGCAGCAGGTGATCCGCCGGCATGCCGCTCCAGGCTGAACCCGTAGAATAGCTCCGGCTGATCCGTCTGGCGCTCGCCCATCATCGGCCCGGCTCCCGCTGCCCAAGGCGATTGAGTCAGAGCATCAGCACCTGCGCAAGCGGGAGTTTTTCAACACAATCGGTGGAAATCCGACATTCGCACGATGCGCCAAGAAGCGATCTGCCGTTTTGGCTCGCTTCAATCTGCAGTAGCCAAGCCGTAACAAACAAGGAGCTGTCATGCGGCGGATTCAAGTTGCAGCGACGGGCGGATGCCAATGCGGCGCTATTCGCTACCGGGCCACGGCGATGCTCGACAATGCGCACTTGTGCCACTGCCGCATGTGCCAGAAGGCGGTCGGCGGGCTGTTCGCGGCCTTGGTGGCGGCGCCGAATGACGCATTGGCCTTCACCCGAGGGAGCCCGGCGACCTTTCGTAGCTCCGATCGCGTAGAACGCGGCTTCTGTGCGGCGTGTGGAACACCACTCTTCTTCCGAGAAGAAGGCAGTGGGCGCACTAACCTGACCATGGGATCACTTGATCATCCCAGCGCCTTTCCCCCCAAGGCACAGACCGGGGTCGAGGCGCGAGTGCCGTGGTGGCGGGACCTCAACGACCGCGCACCCAACGAAACTTCCGAGGTGGGGCTAGGACCGGACGCAATCACATCAATCCGGTGCTCGAACCGGCAACATCCGGATCATGATACCTAGCTGCCACGAGTTCGTAGAGTTCCGCGATGGTGCTCGGGCGTCTGCTGCCAGAGATCGCGATTTGATGCCGTATCTAGTCGGCAGTAGTTGGGTCGATCGTTGCTCGAACCTGAGAAATGCTGTTGGCTGGGAAGCCGGCAGTTTCGGCGTGCTGTCGGATCAGGTCCTCGCTGGGAGAGCGGTAGATGCAATAAATTTTGTCGTCCGTCACGTAGCTGTGGACCCACTGGATCTCTGGTCCGAGCTGCCGAAGTACGCTGCATGAACCCTGCGACGCTCCTTTCAACTCCTCGGCGCTGAGCTTTCCAGCCCCTGGCATCTCACGCTCGATCACGAACTGCGGCATGCTCATTCTCCTCCACGTTCATATGCCTCAGACCAGCTGAGGTAGCTTGGACAAAAACGACATCGAAGCTGCGCGAGTGTCCGGATTGGGCGGGAAGCGGATCGCTGCAGCTAAGCTTCGCTTTTCGCCTATAGCTGAGTTGCACAGGAGGTGCGCTAAGGTCGATCCACACCCCATTTCCTCAAAGGGCGGCGCATGATTACTGTTTGGGGAGGACAGACCTCGCGATCAATCCGGGTTATCTGGGTGCTGGAAGAGATGGGTCTGCCATACGGCGTACGACAGGTCGACATGCTGGCTCCCCAGCAGGATCCCGAGTTCTTGTCGGTCAATCCCGCTGACTACATCCCCGCGATGCAGGACGACGACGTGGTGATGGTCGAGTCTATCGCCATCATGGAATACCTGATGGCCCGCTACGGACCAACGCCACTGGCGCCGGCACCGCAGGATCCGAGCTTCCCCGCATATCAGCAGTTTCTGCATTTGGGTGAAGCTGGTCTGGCAACCCTGATGATGCCCGTAGTTGTAAGCCGGTTTATCGCGCCAGAAGCCGAGCGGGACAACTGGGGCGCGAACTGGTGTCTACAATCCTTCCAAAAGCGACTGAAGCTGGTTAGCCAACGGCTTGCCACCTCCCTTTACCTCGCCGGCGACACCTTCACTGCTGCCGACATCTCGGTAACCTATGCCCTCAACCTGGGACAACGGAACTGCGGCATCACCCTGGGCGACGCCGAACAGGCCTACCTGGATCGCACCGTGGGTCGCGACGCCTATAAGCGTGCGCTCGAACGTTCGCACGAAGGCGTGACCGCCTGAACGACCACCCCGTAGCAAACATCAGACGCTTTCTTGTCCGGCGGACCGGACGCTGTTGTGACCGTCCACCCGATGGGCAATATCGCACCTTCGAGCGACCGCAGCTCCAATATCCATCATTTGGATCGCGCGCGTAAAGCGGTTGTCACGTGCAGGTCATCACGATGAGACGTTCTGGTAAGAAATAGTTAATCGGGGTGTCTTGGGTGACCTCTAGCGGAGCCGGTGCCCGGTTCCTTTCGGCCGTGCCAGCTCTACGAATGAGGGGTCCAAAACATGAGAATGCACATCGCACCCACGATAGCCGTCAGCCTACTGCTCTGCTGCGCACCGTCCGCACTCGCAGCTACGATCGTGCCGGTGAACGCAACTGCGTCGGACACCTTCTCGTTTTTTGGCCAGTACAAGCAGGAGAATCTGATCAACGGCAGCGGCCTGTCTGTTGGGCTCCACGACTCCAACTTTTCGAACATGTGGATGACCAACCTAGGGGTCAATCAAGCTTCGATCCTCTTCGATCTGGGCTCGACCTACCGGCTGGATGGCGCAAACATTTGGAACTACAATTTCGGCAATCCCGCTGAATTCCAGTCGACAATCCTGCGCGGGGTGAAAGACTTTCGTCTTCTGGCTTCGAACGACGGCGTCAGTTTCGCCCTCGCAGTCGAAGGCCGGCTGGCGATGGGGACGGGACAGCCTCTGGCCGCACAAACATTTCAGCTCAACGCTGTTGGGCGCTACCTTCGGTTCGAAATCCTCACGAACTATGGTCAGGGCACTTACGCCGAGCGTGACTGGAACAGCGGCCTCTCTGAAGTTCGCTTCTCAGGAACCGCAGTTCCCGAGCCTGCGACCTGGGCAATGCTGATCGGCGGCTTCGCGTTGGTTGGGGCAGCCTCCCGGCGTCGCAAGGCCGACGTGAAGTACGCGTAATCTCGCAGTCAGGATCTGAACAGCCCCACCCAAGCGGGAGCTAGGTGGGGCTCTTCCACCGTTACGGATGATCGACACGGGCGATGCCGTCAGTCTCCCCTTAGTTGGTCAGTTACCCGACGAGCTGAAAGTCAAATGTCCGCTAAGGGTGGAAAGCGGACACTCAGTATCGGCTGTTCAGCAAGACGCTAGCCGAATGGTTCCATCCTGTTCTTACTGGAAATGGTCGGCGGGTCCCTAGCCGCTCTACGATCTAAGGAATGCCTGATGGCTGAGCCCAGCTGCATCCGTACCGCTTCGCTGCGTGCTTATCTATATAAGCCGCTGGCTTCATCAACGCTGCGATCGACTCGTCCAGTCTCTCATTCAGAAGCCTGACTCGAGAACGAAGCGTGGCGCTGGTTGCCCGAGTGGCCGCGGCATGCTCTGCTACTTTTGTGGCGGCCGCTGCAATGTCTTCGACCGCGCACCCGACAGAACTTGCTTCATCGGCCGCTCTCTCCAAGCGCTTGAGTATTTCTACGCTGTGAGCATCTTGGTGTGCTGCCGCCAGCGCAGCTTCGGTTATTCTTGAGTGCACCTCCTCCATAAGCCCGTGAACTGCCTCGCATCCACTTACAGACACTTTGGCCGCGGCAGAGATTTCTTTAGAAAACTCTGATATTTGCGCTGCTGTTGCGCCAGAACGGAGGGCGAGTGCTTTGACCTCGCTTGCCACAACTGCGAACCCAGAGTCTGAAGTAGCAGAGCGCGCCGCTTCTATGGCCGCGTTGAGTGCAAGCATATTGGTTTCCGCTGAGATCTTCTGGATGCGGGCTGAAGATTGGTCAACCGCTTCAAGGCGAGCTAGTAGAGTCAGACTGGCAGTTTCGCTGTCCCTCGATCGAGCCTTAGCAACGCCGACCCGCGTTTCCGCTCGGGAGGCGGCGCTCCGAATGGTCGAGCTTGCGGTGGTGAACTGACGGACTTCGAGGTCAATCTCGTTCATCGCTGCGGACGCTCTTTCACTCGCATCCCTGATCTGCTCCACTCTTCCCTGTTGCGAGACAGCAATGCTGGCGGTCAAATCTGCGCGGTCGTCCAGCTGACCTGCTACCCTTTCAAGCTCCTCCGCGAGAGATCGGATGTCGACCCTCAGCTTCGAACCAATCGCGTGAGAACTGCTTACGAGAGCAAGCTGGTTCTCTTCGCGGAGAAGGCTTTCTCTTCGGCTTGCTTCGCTGGCTAACAGCGCGGCCCGTTCAGCACTCTCAGTAGCGGCTTTCGCGTCCTCCGCCGCTCGACGCTGTTCCTCGACGGCTTGCATGAGAGCTTCCCCCTGCTTGCGCATGCCTCTGTAAATTGAGGCGGAGAGCCCGATCAGGATAGCCATCGAAAGCGCTACAACTGGAGACACGGTCACCAGGGCCGCTAGGCCTGGCCTCTCCTGCTGCCAAACCAGCGCACCGATCACACGCTTGTCATCACCGACAATCGGCAATCCGGCCTCGGCCTCGCCTTGGACCACATCCAGTCCTGCAATTCTGAAGCTCCGCTTCCAGTGCGCCAGGAGGGAAGCGTCGATTGGGGTCACATATCCGATGTAGCGGATATCCTGTTCTGCGAAGGGTGCGCTCGGACGGAGCGGAACTAAAGGCATCGCTCCAAATATTGCAGGCTGCCCTCTGTACAGGCCTAAGAGGGACAGGCCCCTCTTCATCGCTCGAGCAGAGGCGGGTGTTTTCGGTAGTCTCCCCAAAAGTTGTTTAAATGCCTCCGGCGCTGCAACGGCTAACGGAGGGTCGCTCCTGCCGTCCGATCGGAGCGAAAAAAGGGATCGACCATGTTCATCGAATACGTAGGTAATCGATGTTCCGCTGATCGTGTCAGTCGCCCAACGCATGTCTAGTTCACCGTAGAGGTGTTCGACCGCCTCGTCCCAGCGGCCGTTTTCGTGAGCCGACGCTGCCATGCTGCTCAGTTCGGACGAGAGAGCCCCAGCTATAACGGACCGCGTGTGCTCCGCTGCCCGGGCGTCAAGGGTGTAAACGAGAGCCGCCAGTGAGACAAAGCAGGTCACCATCGCCGCCACCACAACGTGCACGACCTTACGCCCAAAGGTTCCAGAGCGGTCCAGTTTGAGTTGAAGGCGATCGAACATAGGTCGCCAATTAGTCAGCAAGATGAAAAGCTTGGTTAATGCCCGACTTAGAGATTCGGTACTTGTGGGCGTGCAGCCGTCGGGCGCTGCCGACCCGCGTAGATGGCCAATCGGATTGTTTGCGGACGCTCATGGTCAAGGCCACACAGCCCGAGATGGCTGCGCCGGAACTTGCAGGTGCCGCGCCGCCGGCGCATCCTTTAAACTAGGGGACGGGCAAGCTCCAGGGGAGGAACAGGTGGCAATGTGGTGGCGAGCATTTTTAGGGATTGAGGGTCAAACTCCCGCGGAGAAGCGAGCGGCCGCCGCCGCGATGAACCTTTTCTTTGGAGCTTTGATAGGAGCGAACCTCGGCAGCCTCGACGCGATGTCGGTGCGTGATTACACGCTCATCGCAGCAATCATCTGCATGATCGTCTTATACATCCAGCTGGCACCTGTGGCTCGGAAGCGGTGGACGTACGTTGCGCACCTTCTGGCGCTCCTCGTAGTGTTGTACTTCCTCCTGTTCGACCCGTTGGGTCGCGGTGTGTTCGAAGACCGTCCCGCGCCAACGCCGCACTTGTTTGTCACGATCTGCCTTTGGCTCGTCTCTGTCGCTACGGTCGAGTTCCGGCCAGTCACGAAGCTTCGGGCACGCGACGAACAGGTCTAACCCTCGCCGCCGGGAAACTCAGAACGGGCTGTTTGCGGACTTGCGCGGATGTCCGTTAAGGGTCCGCTAGCAGACGTCCAAGTCGCTCGGGTGCCGAGTGTCCGCTAGGGGTGGGTAGCGGGCGCGGTAAACTTCAGCCGAGCCTGCGCGGTGAAGATTCGCTAGATCAACCGAGCCATCGGGAGATCGGCCTCATAGGTGCCGTCGGAGAGCCGAAATCGTCGTTCGAACCTTCCTTCCTGGCGGAAGCCCAGACGTTCGTAGAGCCGGATCGCATGAGTCAAGCCCTCCCTGACCACTAGTTCCACGCGCTCCACTCTCGGCGTCAGGGTCGCCGCGCTCGCAAGGAGCTCCGCGAACAGCTGAAAGCCTATGCCGCGGCCTTGATATTCAGGGCCGACTGCGACGGTGAGGTCCCAAAGCACGTGCTGGAATTGCGCTGACGGCATGCGGCTCGCCTTTATGATGCCTGCCAAGTTCGCACCGTCCCAAGCGCCGAGCGCAACGCCTCCTGTCAGCGCTCCGCTTAAAGCTTCTTCCATCCAAGCAAGACCCATCTCGTGCGGTAACCGCCCTAGGCCGCCTTCGGCTTGCCGCATTAAATGGAGCACCGCTGGCGCGTCCGCTAGAGTTAGCGGGCGGAGGGATAGTTCGTTCTGGACGCTCACTAGGCATTCGTGCCCGTCCTATTGCAGCTCTGCAACGGAACGTTCGCGAAATCCTGAACTGACCTCTCTTCGAGAACGGGCAGCGGACGTTCAAGCTAGTGCGCATCAGGAGCGGGCAAGGTCCGCAATGGGTGGATAGCGGACATAGCAGACTAGGAAAGGGCCATCGTCTTCCCAGGAGTGCAGTTTCACTTGTGGCGTACGAACTGCCGATCTGGCCTGCGCTGTCACATCGAGCCGGGTGCCCGCGGAACGCCGCAGGCTGAGCATGGTTAGAGCACCGACCTACTCAGAACAGGAGTCAACATGACAGGGCAGCGAGGGGATTGGGCGCTGATTGTCCATGGTGGTGCGAAGCCGTGGGAGGCTAACGAAGAGCGCGCCAATCGAGAAGGCATTAGGGAAGCGGCCGAAGCGGGTGCCAATGTGCTCAAAAGAGGCGGTAGCGCTGTTGACGCTGTCGAGGCGGCGATCCGAACCCTGGAAGATTTGCCGGTGTTCAACGCCGGCCGAGGTTCCGCTCCCAATGAAGCTGGCGGGATCGAGATGTGCTCAGGCCTGATGGACGGACGTGATCTGTCCGCCGGTGCCGTCGGTGCCATCAAGCAGGTGCGCAATCCGATTAGCGTGGCACGCCAGCTGTTGCCTGAAAAAGAGGTCATCCTGGTCGGCGAGGGCGCACTGATCTTCGCCAAGGCAAATGGTGCTCCACTGGCGAGCGACCAAGAGCTGCGTGCTGACACGGAAAAACAGGCGCTAGCGGAGGGCTGCCACGACACTGTTGGCGCAGTCGCCCTCGACACCGGCGGAAATCTTGCCGCAGGCACATCGACCGGGGGTCTCGAGGGACAAAAGGTTGGACGTATTGGCGACAGCCCGCTCCCTGGCGGCGGTCTCTACGCGGACAATCAAGTGGGCGCGGTCTCCTTCTCGGGGGACGGCGAAACAATCGCACGGTTAGCGCTTGCTTCGCGAGTGATGGCGCTGGTTGAGAGTGGCGCTGACATGGAAAGGGCGATTGCCGAGTCCATAGCGAAGTTGCCGGGTACTGGCGGTGCAGAAGCAGACGGAGGTGCTATTGGTATCCGAAAGGATGGGCAGATCGGCTGGGCTCACAACAGCCCCATGTTCGCAGTCGGGCTGATCACCCGTGGCATGGAGGAGGCCGCGATCTACCTCAAGAAAGATGAAGATAGCTCCCATTAATCGCGACTGCTCGGCGGATCATTGCTGGGAACGGCCGCTAGAGTGGTCAGCCGACATTCAACTATCCTCTATTGTCATCAGCTCGCGAAAGGAGATGACTGCCAGGACCCTGCCTCCTTCGTCGGCTATTTCGAGCCGGTGGAATAGCCTGAGCGGGCACCCTGCCTTCAGGTGCTCGGCCATGATCTCCCGACCTCCGCCGATCGCCCGAAGTTTGGCGCTGGCCAGATCTGGCAACTCCACCCCCTCTTCATCGATCACATCGAGATCGTTGAAGATATTGATGTGGTAGCGGGGCATGTTCGGGGGGAGCGCCCTTAGTTCTGGGGGTACCGTAACGCCGTCACGACTTGCCTGTCACCGACTTTAGCTTGTCGATGGCGCCGTGGACGACACCCTGGGCGATGGGCGGCACCAGGTCGCCAGTTCGCGCCGCAATCTCTCCGTCTCCTTGCTCGGTGCGGATGAGGTGAAGATAGCTGGGGTCGTATTGGGCGGCCTCCATCAGGCGCTTCGGCTCCAGAACTGTCAGCACCTTGCTCTTCAGCTCGATCAAGCCTTCGGCGCGAAGCTGCTGAAGCATTCTGTTCACGTGGACAGGGGTCATGCCGGTAGCTTGCGCAAGCTCATCCTGCGTGAGCGGAAATGGGATTGCGTCGTCAGTGGTTTCGCCAACAACCCGATACCGAATTAACAGCTCACAGATGATATGCGCGATCCGCTCACGGGAATCGCGGCTGCCATGATCGACGATCCACTCCCTCAGGATGGCCGAGTCCACCATCGTGCTCCACCACATCGCCCTGGTTAGACGACCAGATTCAGTCAGCAGCCGTTCCATCTCGTCGGCGGGGATGAGGATGCAGGTTGTGTCCGAAAGCGCCACGATGTCGTGATCCATAGCTTCCAGGACGAAGACCTCGACATCGCAGAGGTCGCCTGGAATGAGGAAAGCCATCATCTGCACGTCGCCGCTAGCCAGCGTCTTTGCTCTGGCGCCAAGTCCCGTCAGGACGAGGTGAATGTTGCGGACCTTTTGCCCCTCACGAATGATGACCTCGCCGCGTGCGAAGGTCTTGCTCGGATGGCTGAGGAGGCCGTCGAGCCGTTGGCGCTCCTCCTGGTCGAAGCGCGTAAACTGCTCCAGCTTCATCGTCAGGGGATTAGCCACAGGTGGCTCCTCTTGCGTCAGCGGTCAGACTACGCACGAGCCGTGCCCGGGGGTCCCCGCGAGCGCCGGGGGATTTGACGGGACCACCATAGGTGGGACCTGCTTAGGTCGTCAGCTCGCCATCGCAGGGCAGGCATGGCCCAGAGTCTCGGAAAAGGAGGAAACAAACCGAACGGGCGCCAATGACCGGTTCTCGGAACGTCACCCGAGCGCCGGTTCATTCTCGCGCAAGTGCAGATAGTTGCTGTCGAAGTCGCCCGCGTTGGCCAGCTTGTTCCAGTCGCCGATTGTGATCGATCGGCTGCTCCTGCGGTTGATGAGGTCCTCCGCTTCAAGGAGCTTCAGGAGGCGATTGACGTGGACGGGGGTCAAGCCCGTGCAGTCAGCAATCTGCTCCTGCGTCATGGGCAGTTCGTAGTTGGTTGTTTCTCCCAATCCTGCCACTTTGAGCCTCAGCGAGAACTCGCATAAGAGGTGCGCAATGCGCGTGTGGGCGTCTCGGCGACCGACGTTCGCTATCCACTCGCGGAAGACGGAAGCATCGACCAGGGTGTCGAACCACATGGCCAAGCCAACCCTCGGGCGGTCGAAAGCAAGCTGCTTGACCGCGTCTCTCGGGATCAGAGCGACCTCGGCGTCAGTGAGCACCTGCACGCTATGGTCCGCCGTGCCGAGGAACGAGTTCTGAAGGTCAACCATGTCGCCCTTCATGTGGATCGCTACGATCTGCCGCGAGCCGTCACCGACGATCTTGTGCCTCATTGCAAAGCCCGAAAGCAGCACGCAGGAGTGCGTGGTCTTCTCCCGTTCGCGAGCAATGTAGCTGTGCCGCTCGATCCGCTTTATTTTATGCGGGAGGCCAAGAATGGCATCCTTGTCGGCCGAGTCGAACTCACCCCAGTAGGCCAGCTTCCGGACCATAGGCTGTAGGGGCGAGTGTGGCTGGCTAGACATAAGGCTCTCCACTTGGCGGGAGCACAATGTCTCACAGTCGCTGGTAGGCCGGGGAAGGCCAACGATGACGGATGTTTAACACAGAGTTGGTCAGATGACGTTATCTTATTTAGAAACAAAGACTTCAATATCGGTTAGACCGAGCTGAATCGGTGCCGCAAATCTCGTAGCATGCGTGTTCAGCCGAACGAATCCACGAGTAATGAGGCTTTGAAGGTCAGCTCTGTGGTAAGAACCGCGCGGTTCCCCCGATCCCGCACATCTACTCCAAGACAGCGTTCAGTGCTGCGTGGAAGCACATCAACAGCCAGCTCAGCCAAGCTCTTCGCCGCCTGCTCTCTCACCGTCTCAAGATCGGGAAAGTTCAAGCCGATGTCATCACGAACGATCTGTCCGTCATCACGCGTGTCGAAGAAGAACAACGCCATGTTGAGAGTCGTAGCAGGAATGGCAGGGTCTTCCCATAACCTGTATTGGGGCAACCAAACGCCCGCTAAGGCGCGAAAACAGATAGAAGAGCGCCGCCAGCGTTTTCACTGACGGCGCTCACTACGTTGAGGCTTGGAGCTTAGGCGTAGGTGACTGTGGTGCGAGCGCGGCGGCGCGCTGCAGCGCCCAACATGCCGAAGCCGCCGATCATCATCGCCCAGCTTGCCGGCTCCGGAACTGCGCCAGCGGCAATCGTCGCCGTGATCGTCGCCCCAGCAACCGTCTCGAAGCCAACTGTGTTGAGCACGTTGTTGGTGGAGAAGGCGAAGCCGTAGAACTCCTCGCCGCCAGCAGTCACGGCGCGCAAACCGATGAAGTTATCGCCGTTGGAAAAACGGATCGGCGTTGCCGATGCAAACGCGGCATATTGCATGCTCGGCCCAAAGCTCACGACGCCCCGATCGACGAAGTTGGTCGTTGGCTGGCCGAAGATCGTGTTTACCTCACCACCGCCGGCCGTGCTGATGGTGAGTGGCCCGCCACCAAAATAGTCGCCGTTGAAGCCGAACGTGAACGAACTGCCCATGTAGTTGAAGGTGAATGGTGCGGCAGACAGGTCAGCATTGACGTTGGTGATCACTGCGGCGGCATTCGCTGGTGCGAGTGAGACCGCGACTGACGAGATCGCGCATGCTGCTAGCGCAAGCTTCTTGAGATTCATGGTGTTCAACCCTCTTTTGCGACCCCGCGCTCCCCGGTCGAAGCGGATGCCGCCAGGTTGAAGGACGAACGATCCGGTATGCCGAAGGTTTATTTCGCTACCGATATTGAGACACCTTTATTTTCATACGGTGTCATCACTCGGATTGGCTCGATCCAAGTATCCATATTGAGTGGACTGAGGAACCATCCTTGATTGAGACGAGAGCGGGCATCGAGCTTTCGTGTCGAATAGCGGACGGTAGCCGCGCTCGCAGACAGCGCCGCATCAAACGGCACTCTGCTGCAAGTTTGACATGGCCAACTACACATGAGTTAGGAACGAAACCTCTCCTCCGAGCGCTCTATGTCCGTCAGCAGGTAGCCCGCTGATAACCTGAGAGCGGCCTGTCTAGTCGGCAGGATCGCTCTTCTTTTTGCAGACCGCGTGCCTCAAGGGGAACTGGCACGGCTGAACTGAGTCGTCGAGACAGAGCGTCCTAGGTCTTCAAGTTGCACCGGAAGCGCTAATGTCACTCGCAACACGTCGCACGTACGATTACCCGATCAGTATAGAGCCCGGCGACATCGATTTCATGGGGCATGTCAACAACGCTGTGTACCTCAAGTGGGTGCAAGCCGCCGTCATCGAGTACTGGCAACGAGTGGCGCCACCAGAGGCTGTGGCGCAGCATCTGTGGGTCGCCCTTAAACACGAGATTACCTACCGGCGCCCAGCCTTCCTCTCTGATAACATTGTTGCCGAGGTCATCGCAGAAAGTGCCCAAGGAGCACGCACGTTCTTCAGCACCTGCTTCAAGCGGGGGGAGGAAATAGTAGCGGAGGTCAAGAGTAGCTGGTGCTGCCTGGACGCCAGGACGAGACGCCCAGCCAGGCTGGCACGAGACGTACTTTCCCGCTTCATTCCCTGATGTCCGCAAAGGGTGGAATGCGGACATGTGATTCTAGCTACCTAAGGCAGCTGAGCCGCTTTCCCGGACATTCCGACCGACGCTCGATGGGGGCTAGCAATGGGCTGCGCATATGCGCGACGTCCCGTCGAGCGACCCATTTCGGTACAGCGAAAAAGCCGTCCACCTCTCACTCGAACGGGTGAGGCGCGTCAGTGACATGGCAGCTACTCGACCCATGCCGCATCCGGAGGGGAACCGCCGGAGTGGTGTGTGGCCTGGCGAGGAATGCCGGCAACTGACTACAGGGAGTGATCAATGCGTAACTGCTTCAAGAGGCTGCTGGCTGCGTCAGCCGCCATGGTGTCCACGGCGAGCTGGTCGGCCGTCATCCAACTGCAGAATCCCGATTTCGAAAGCGGAGTGCAGCTGTCCGACGGCGCCTACGAGGCCCAGCACATCCGTCCCATTGTCGGTTGGACTACGTCGGGAGGGTCATCCACCGGGCGCTGGAACCCCACGAAGGCTGACTTCACGGACGAGGCGAACTACCAGTTGGTCGGCTTCGCTTCGCAGTCAGGTCTGTCGATATCTGCCTCCGCCGGCATGCTTGGCCAGAGGGTTGCAGGAGAAACCCTGAAAGCGAATACTCGCTATACCTTGTCTGCAGACGTTGGTAACTACTTCAGCAACGCTAACCGCGGCTATACTCTGGGACTGATCAGCCAGTTCGGCACGCTTGCCGCTCGCGTCCTGGTCCAATCTTCAGCCCAGTTGGGTCCCAAGGGGACCTTCCAGAGGGTGCAGCTTGTGTTTGAGACCGGCAATCAGACCTATGGCGTGGGGAAGGACATTACGATCGGTCTGGCTAGCGCTGGAAGCGGGGGTGGCGGTGCCACGTTCGACAACATCCGCCTGGAAGCCAACTCGCTTGCAGCTGTTCCTGAACCTGCGACCTGGGCGATGATGATCGCCGGCTTCGGCGCTATCGGCGCAGCCGCGAGGCAGCGTCCACTGCGGCCAATCGCAAGAGCCTGAGCACTTCGTCGAAGCATCATCGAGCGCGCCGTCTCTCTCCGCCGGGAAGGGGACGGCGCATCCGCACGTCTGCCATCGAAACTCAGCCCGACAGACTGCAGTGTGGGTAAGCGATGCGCCGGCGGATCGGCGGTTTCACCGCCTGCTTAAAGCTTTAAACGGGTCGATGGCGAGTGAGGAGTTTGCCCGCGCCGCCCAGTGCCAAGGCTAGCTGGCCCCCTCAGCTTTGGAGAAGAGTGTCGGTGAGGACGCGACGGATCAGGTCCGCTTGGCGCCGTTCCCCCGTCTTGTCGAATAGAGCACGGAGGTGCGTCTTGGCCGTCATGGCACTAATGCCGCACCGCCGAGCATAGTCGGTCAGCCGTTCGCCATCAATTAAGGCCTGAAGCAGTCGCATCTCGGCCCGCGTTAGCTTGTACGCCTTGGCCACCGCTTCGGAAATGGTCGGTGGTGGCTGATTTGGACTCAGCAGGAGCATGGCAACCGGCTCTTCGGTCCTGCCCCGCGAACCTGGGTAAGGCTGGGCCAGAACCGACATTGGAGCGCTACCGGTACCGCCGCCAAGAACGAAGCTATCTGAAACTGGCTTACCAGGGCGGGTCGCCCATTCGATTGCCTTTCGCAGGGCCGTGTCAACCTCGTGGGTGGCCCCGCGCAGCTGGTCCCCGTTCCGGGCGAACGGCCCGTCCTGCAGGAGGCGCGCCGCTAGCGTACTCGCGTGCAGCAGCTTGCCTGACCGCTGAACGAGCAACACGCCTAGACGTGCATGATCCAGCGCCGTCGCGGAGGCCGACTGCTCCAGCTGCATGCGGCGCAGACGCTCCCACGTTCGCATGCTCCTCCGAAGGTGTGGACTGAGATCCTTCAGCAGATACTTGTGGAGCGCACCGAAGTCGCCCTGCCGTGCGCTGCGCCGAGCGCTCACGTAGTAAGTGCATCCGTTCGCGATCAGGAACGAGGCGTAGATACCACGTTCAGCGTCTAGTTCCTGGAGGAAGTCGTCGTAGAATGCGGTACCCGACCTCTGTGATCGCTCAACTAAGTCGCTGTCCACAACGATCGTTCCGTCCGGCGCGCTGTCTAGAGATGCCACGGCTCTATCCTGACGCCAAAGATCCGCCCCATAGCGGCTCATCTGATCTGTGGTTGTGTTCGAGCAGCCGGCAAGCAGATCGACATGGCCCGTGTGCTTCTTGAACAGGCCGATCCTGCCACCCACCGCGGCCTCAAACGAGGGTAGCAAAGAGGCCCAGCCTTCAGGACTAAGAGGCGCTTCGTAGACCTTGTCGATCAATGCTCCAACGTTCTCTCGTGAAACTACCATGATCCTCAACCGGCCCGAACTGGTACATCCGAGGCGCTGTTCAGCCGACGCGCCTACAGCGTCGGCGCTCTAGTGAGACGCAACGTACCGCGAGGCTCGCTTCGCTCGATAAAGGCTACCTCTCAGACGACAAAAAAGCGGAGGTTCGAGAAAAGTTTTCTTCTCTGACCAGAGTGGCGTTTGTTGGCCCCGGCGAGGACCCGCCCACCGTCCGGAAGTCGAGGTGAGCGGACGTTCAGCCGTTCAGCTCCGAATGGCTGCTGTGGGTCGCTAGCGGACATCTGCCGCCGCTTCAGACCTGACAGTTGAGTAGCTCCACGGGAGGTCGCGTTGCGACGATCGATCCTACCTACGTTCGCCGAACGACACCGCCCATGGCAGCTGAGAGGCAACGCTGCACTGTCGCACCTGCCCTTGACTAAACAGACTGCGGCATCAGAGTATCGGCCATCGTAGAAAGAACCGGCTGAGTTTGTTGATGCTTAGCACAAGGGAGAGATAGATTAATGGCGCGCGTCATAATTGCAGCTTTGTTCACTGCGCTGAGCGCCGCACCAGCGTTCGCCGCACCGGCTCTATGCGAGGCCCATGACACTATTGCTGGCAGGACTTTGCTGGCCAAAGATTTCTCGATGGAAGCTTCCACTCCCGCGTACACGGCGGCTCGCAAGGAGTTCCACGCGTGGATCAAGAAGAACTACCGGGGCGACTTCATGGAGCACAACGTGAGTTGCGCCGCCTATAACACGGAACAGAGGCGCGCCGAGAAGCGAGCGCACTACGAGAGTGGTAAGAGCGTGACGGGCCCGGTTATCAAGATCGATTGGGCTCCAAGCTTTGCCGGTTCTAAGTGATAGGGCGTGTAGCACCTTAACTGCTGTGGGCGTCAGTGCTCCACACCATCAGCATCGGACTGCGTGAAGCCGCATGGCACCCTGCCTGAATGTGCAACTGGCGAAGACCAATCACTCGTCACGGCCAGCTTTCCCACCACACTCCAACCTGCTCTCTTTCAGCAGCTTCAGGAGCTGTGCCATCTGAGCGTTAGTCCCGTGAAAAACGGTGCCATTCGTCTGATCACCTCGACCGCTCTTGTCGACCGTTCGCTCTACAAACAGCGGGCCATGAAGCACCACCGTTCCAGGGTTGTTGGGGTAGATCTTGATGCTCTCGATCCGGCTCCAATCGATTGTCTTATCCCAGTGATCACCAACACCGCCCGTCTCGACTATAAGCGGACATCTGCCCCGAACATCTGCAATCTTCAGATTGGTGAAGAGTATATCCGGATTGGCTTTTAGAAATGTGGCCACTGGCGATTGGCTTGGCGGCTGCGCTAAAACTGCTCCGGCCCACAGAGCTGCACCCCCAAAGGCAAATGCATTTACCAGCCCAGCTGAGTTGACCTTCATTATCTTACTCCCCACTGACGCTGTATGCGCCTGTCCAAACATTTCCAGGAGACCAATCGTGGCCGAAGATAATCAGAGCACAAGCACCGTTGAACTTGCAACCGAACTTACCATTGCGTGGCTCAGCAATCCTAACAACCGTGTTTCCGCTGATGAGGTCCCTGCTTTCCTGGAACGGATGCACTCAACAGTGACCCGGCTCGCCAGCGGTCAGACTTCAGCACCCGAGCAGCAGTCAGAGGGCTCAGAAGGGTTCACCCCTGCTGTGTCGGTCCGAAAGTCCCTCGCTTCGCCTAATCACATCATCTCGATGATCGATGGTAAGCCATACACCAGCCTGAAGCGTCACCTCTCGAGGCATGGGCTCACCCCTGAGCAGTATCGTGAGCGCTACAACCTCAAAGGTGATTATCCGATGGTGGCGCCTGCCTATTCCGAACGTCGCAGAGCGTTGGCTCACCAAATCGGGTTGGGATCGAAGGGACGGAAGAAGGCTGAGCCGGCCGCTGAAGCGCCTAAGCGGTCTAGGAAGGCTGCTGCACCATCTGAATGAGAAATGTGAGCTTGCGAAGTTTGGGCTGCTGAGTTGATTGGCAGCCCACTACAAGCTCACTTCCTCTAGGCTTCCGCCATGTTGCACCGGCAATGTCTGCTTAGGTGGAAAGCGGACAATGTAAAAGCGCCGCCAGTGGAGACGCTGGCGGCGCTACCTACGCTTATGCGGGGAGCTTACGCGTAGGTTACAGCGCGAGTCCGGCGACGAACCGCTGCACCGATGAAGCCAAAGCCGCCAATAATCATGGCCCATGTTGCCGGTTCGGGCACCGCAGGCGGCTGACTCGCCACAGGTGTGAACTTGACGTGCTGAACTCTCAAGGTGCCCCTTGTGTGAAGCGATCCGTTCGCGGGGTCCGCTGCAAAGGTTTCAATATTGAAACTTCCCTGCACGCCCAGCGTCGCCGCGGATACATCGAGATCAAGCGGCGCGTTGAGATCAAGACCGTTGATAAAGTCGATGTTGTTGCTCGATACGCTGATGTTCAACCGGTCGTTCCAATCGGCGCGATTGTCAGCTCCCACGTGAAGTCCAGAGGAGCGAGCAAGAATGCGGTCAAACGTCGAGCCGAGTTCCTCATCGAGACGCTCGAAGTATCCGTCTGCCCTGTCACCTTTACGAAAATCATAGCGGATTCCGTTGATCGACAGGTAAGAACTAAGAATAGGGCTTGCCTCCAAAGAGCCACTCAATGCCACCTTCCCGGGCGGAAACTGGATGAGTTCGCCACGCGCTAAGTCAATGGAGAACTCAGCTACAAAATCCTGCCCTCCGTTGATGGACAACGAACCAGCCTGAGCGAAAATCCCGCTGCCTTGCTGCTCATCAAGACGCGTCACCTTGCCTTTGAACGTAAGAGTGGCGACTGCGGCATGGGCAGCCGTTGCCGAGCCGCTGGCAAGCGCCAGCGCGATCAAAACTCGCTTCATATAGAACCCCCAGTAACGCGAAAGCGATTCGCAAAGGCTTTGTTAACCAAGCAAAAAGCCGCCCAATAGGAGAAAAACTCCGATAGGCCATGCGGCCTACGCAATGTTTCAGATTGGGGCAGGCAAACGTCCGCAACGGGTGTCAACGGAGCTTCCGAGTATGTCCGCTAAGGGTGGATTGCGGACGTAAAGGAAACGCCGCCAGCATCGCTACTGGCGGCGCTGCCTGGCGCCGGAGCGGGTCTCTCTTAGGCGTAGGTGACCGAAGAGCGAGTGCGCCGGCGTGCAGCTGCACCGAGCATGCCAAAGCCACCGATCATCATTGCCCAAGTGCTTGGCTCCGGCACCCCGCCAACCAGCTCTTTTCCATCGCTCAGGGCAAACGCCGGCTGGAAGACTAGAGCCGACGGATTTGCCAACGACGCTGGGTGTCCGGCGGAGTATTGGAAAGACTGACCCGTAGCGGCTTGGACATCACTGTCATACCAACTGATTCCTCCGGCTGCTCCCGCGCCATAGCGCGCCAGCACTCGGTATCGTTCGCCGGCTTCAATCGCGACTGGCTGATAGTTGAAGTCAATGAAGCGGGCTCCAGACTCTCCGAACGGGAGCTCGACCTCCACGGTCTGACCAAAAGGAAGCAGGCCGCTCTCGATCTGACCGCCTCCCAAGCCATCCCAGCTGCTGGTCCCGGCGTTCCACCGCGAGATGCTGTAGCCGATGCGGAAGTTGCCGAAGCTGCTCACCACTCGCACTGGGATGATGATGTGCGAAGCGGAGAAGCTGCTGTTCGTCGTAAACTCGGTGGTCACTGAGTTAAAGGCGAACCCGTTGCAAAACACATTTGCGCAGAATGCGCCCGACGAAGATGCAGTCGTGAAAGTCTGAGTGGCATCGGGCGCCCTGTAGTCCAGCGGCAAGAAGTGCTCTTTGACCGTTACCGCCGTGTCTGACGGCTTGTACGTGCCGAAAAAAACCTTCGCACCTGCCTGACCTGGAACAACTGCAGCCAGTGCAGCTGCACACACAATACCTAAGCGCATGTTGAATCCCCCCTGTTCTGGCCGCTGTAACAAGGACCTCATGAGGCAACTAGGACAAAATCCACATTCCTGAGCGAAGCGGCCGGCTGTCCGAGATCGGGACAATCGAGCTCGAGTTTGGCGTCGAGGGTCCGGGATTTGACCGTTCGCAGGAGAGCGTCCGCACACGGCCGAACGTCCTCGGCGTTCCGTGTCGGTCTGCACCCAGCCGCGCCAAAGCAGTCCGAAGCTTTTGAGCGTTGGGTGATCAAAGGCGCTCGGCCGCCGTAAGTAAACGCCTGCTAAGGGTCGTTAGCGGACATTCGCTGGATACCCACTCATGGCATTTTCGCACTTATGTCACGAGTGCGTCCCGGCTGCTTAGCGCCCATGTCGGCCATTGGGGCACCGCAAGTTGAGCGACCGCTTCGCGCCTGTTTTCTGCCTTTGAACCAGCTGCGACATCGCAAAACTCTCGCGTTTCAGTGACTGGCTCATGGGCGAAGCTGCAGACACTAGAATCAGGAGCAAGACAAGAATCCAACGCGCTTGCCGCTAGCGTCTGCCCCTGAGATTTCCGGGAGTTCGTCAGTGAGCACATGGACGAAAGCTCCGCAGACAGCAGTTCCCCGAGGAAAATGGGATGCCAATGTCCGCGCCAGTTGGTCCGGATTGGCGGTACACTCGATAATGACCCGGCCGTTCCGAACGATTATCTGGCCTAGGTTGGAGTCGCCCAGATTACGGATCTGGGCAACGACATCCTCAGGCGTCGCCGTCGCGCGGCGGATTTCGGTCGCCACTTGGTCGGCTTGAGGCCCGAGCACGACTTGAACGCCATCGTCTCCAATCTCGAAGAGTCCGCGCGACCCGAGCGCCTTGAGCGCGGCCTCGTCGATCGACTTCGGGTCGCGCAGCCGCAGCCGCAGCCGCGTCGTGCAGGCGTCCACAGACAGGAGGTTGGCGGGACCGCCCAGCGCGTGCGCGAACCGTTTGCCGCGGCTGCCCGAGGCACTTGCTCCGGCACTCGCGGCGGGCGCGTCCACTTCGCGGCCCGGCGTCTTCAGGTCGAAACGCTCGATGCACCAGCGGAAGCTGAAATAATAGACAGCAGCATAGGCAAATCCGACCGGCAGCAGCAGCAAGGGCCGCGAGGCGAGCCCGTAGCCGAGCGCATAGTCGAACAGCCCTGCCGAGAAGCCAAAGCCCATACGCACCTGCAGCCAGTCCATCAGCGCCATGGATAGGCCGGTCAGGACCGCGTGCATGGCATAGAGCACGGGCGCCAGGAACATGAAGCTGAACTCGATCGGTTCGGTGACGCCGGTCAGAAAGCTCGTCGCGGCCAGGCTGAACAACAGGCCGCCGACAGCCTTTTTGCGCTCCGGATGGGCGGCGCGGTACATGGCGAAGCAGGCTGCGGGCAGGCCGAACATCATGACCGGGAAAAAGCCCGTCATGAACGCGCCCGCACTGGGATCGCCGGCGAAGAAGCGCTTCAGGTCGCCCGTCACGCCTTGGAAGTCGCCGAGCATGAACCAGGCAATGTTGTTGAGGATATGATGGAGCCCGGTGATGATCAGCAGCCGGTTCAGCACACCATAAAGGAACAGCCCGATCGGGCCGGCGCTCACGACCCAGCGGCTGAGCGTATCGAGCGCGGCCGAAAGCAGCGGGAAGCCGAAGCCGAACAGCAGCGCCAACAGCACACCCGCCAGGCCCGCTGCGATCGGCACGAACCGCCTGCCGCCGAAAAAGGCGAGATATTCCGGCAGCTTGATCTCGGAGTAGCGATTGTAGAGCAGGCCCGCGGCCAAGCCCGAGAGTATACCCGCCGGCACGCTCAGCCGGTTGAGCTGGGTGTCTCGCCAGACCGATACCAGAGCATCGCGGGCGGCGGCGTCGGCGAGTTGCGCAGCAAGCTCGGGCGGAGCGGGGAGCAGCACCTTCGCGCCCTCGACGGTGACCAGGTAGGCGACGGCACCGGCTAACCCAGCGGCGCCATGATTCTCCCGCGCGAGTCCCACTCCCACGCCGATCGCGAACAACAGGCCGAGGTGACTGAAGATCGCACTGCCCGCGGCAGCAACGAAGCTCATGTCGAGCAGGTCCGGTTGGCCGAGGCGGAGCAGGAGTCCGGCGACGGGCAGCACCGCGATGGGGAGCATCAAGGCCCGGCCCAGCGGCTGTAGACGCGCGAGCAGCGACCTCATGAGCAGCCTTCCCCCTTCAGCAATGCCCGCACTTCGGCGGCGCTTCCGCAGTCGAGCGCGCGTCCGGCGAGCAGGCGGCAGCGTTCTACCTCCAGCGTGGCGATGCCGGACTTGATCATGGGGATTTGCCCAGGCGCGACGGAAAGCTCCGTGACGCCCAAGCCTATCAGTATCGCCGTAGCGGTCGGGTCGGAGGCGAGCGCGCCGCAGACACCCAGCCAGCGTCCCTGCGATCGCGCACCCTGCGCGGCTGCCGCGATCAACTTGAGCACGGCGGGATGCAGGGAGTCCAGCCGGGCCGCAGTGGCGGGATTTCCGCGGTCGCATGCAAGGGCATACTGGGTCAGGTCGTTGCTTCCGATCGACAGGAAGTCCGCGCCCTCGGCGATCGACTCCGAAAGGAGTGCGGCCGCGGGCGTTTCGATCATCACACCCAGTGGGGTGGGCTCCACAATATCTAACTCACCCTCGATCGTGCGGAGCCGTTCCCGCACCGCGCGCAGCTCGGCGCGTTCGATCACCATCGGCACCATGATCCGCCGCTGGGCTGCGGGCACGCCGCGCAGAATCGCACGGAGTTGCGTGTCCAGCAGGTCGGGCTGGGCGAGGTTCAGGCGTACCCCGCGGCAGCCGAGCGCCGGGTTCTCCTCGGGGGCCATCGGCAGGTAGGGCACGGGCTTGTCGCCGCCGATATCGAAGGTCCGGACGATGAGCGGACGGTCGCCGAGTAAGGCGGCGATTCGGCCATAGATGCCGGCCTGCTCGTCTTCGGAAGGCGCAACATCCCGATCGAGAAACAGGAACTCGGTGCGCAACAGGCCGCAGCCTTCCGCACCTTCCGCGACGGCACGGGCGGCATCGTCAACCGACCCCAGATTGGCGAAGACCTCGATGCGTGCGCCGTCCCGGGTGCGAGCGTCCGCGCCCGCACGCGCGCGGGCCTCAGCCCGTGCGGCGCGATGAAGGGACAGGCGCCGCTGCGCTTCGGCAAGAGCGGCCGCGTCGGGGTCCACCTCCAGCTGCCCCGCTTCGGCATCGAGAATGACGGTCGCTCCGTCCGTCACAGATGCCGCGCGAGCGCCAAGAGCAACGAGCATCGGGATACCCGCCGAAGCGGCGAGCACGGCCACATGCGAGGTGGCGCCGCCGCCCGCGAGCGCAACGCCCGCCAGCCGCTCCTGATCGAGCGCCTGAAACTCGCTTGGCAGCAGGTCGTCGGCGATGATGATCGCGTGTTCAGGCAGTGTCTGGGTGCCGAGTTCGACACCAAGCAGGTCGGCGATCACTTGCCGTTCGACGTCGAGCAGGTCTGGCACGCGCTCCTGCAGCAGCGGCTCGCCGGTACGGTCAAGGGCATCGCATGCCGCCCGCACAGCCGCTCGCCATGCATGAGCCGCGCTTTTCCCCTCAGCGATTTTCGCTTGGGCGGCGGACAGAAGTTCCGGGTCCTCGACCAGGCCGCGATGAGCCGCGGCGATGTCCGGGCCGCCCCGTCTTTGAGAGCCGAGCCTCTCGCTCAACTTGGTCAGAGCGCGGCGGAGCGCCTCCGCTTCCTGCTCCTGGTTCTGGCCAAATTCGGATACTTCGAGCTCGGCGCGACCGAGCCGCGTCGCCACGCCAATCGCGAGACCGGGGGCTGCGGCTACGGGCACGGGGTCGCTGGAGGCCGACGCCGGCTCGCCCCCCTCTCCCATGCCGGTTTCGATCAGCGCGGCGATCGCGTCAGCTGCGCCCGGAGCGCCCAGGCCAGTCGCATTGATGACGAGTTCGTCGCCATGCTTCGCCGCCAGTTTCAAAAGGCTGACGACGCTTCTCGCACTTGCTTTCCGCCCGGCCAACTGAAGTTCGATATCGGCGCCGTGCAGCTTGGCGGCCTCAGCGATCTTGGCAGCCGGGCGCGCGTGTATCCCATGCGGCATCGGCACGACGACCCTGCGGCACGCCGTTTCGCCACTGGCCGGGCGTTCGGCAGCTTGCCCAGGAACGGCCACACCGACCCGTTCTCCGCGCAACACGGAGCGGCCGGCATTCTCGATCTGCAGCCGGTCGCCTTCGCCGATCGCCACGATGGGCGTCATCAACGAGCGAGCGCCTAGCGCGACCTTGTTGAGGCCGAAGCGCAGCAGCGGGTCGCCGGCCCTGACCTGCGCGCCCGGCGCAACCAGCAGCTCGAACCCGTCGCCTTGGAGAGCTACGCTATCCAAGCCAACATGGATCAGCAGCGACCCGCCTTGATGCGGATCGAGCGTTACCGAATGGAGCGTCGGCGCCACGGCGCTCACAATCCCATCGCAAGGCGCCGAAACCAGCCCCTCCAGGGGATCGATCGCGAAGCCTTCACCCATGGACCCGCTGGCGAAGACCGGGTCCGCCACCTCGCTCAGCGGCATCAGCCAGCCGGTCATGGGCGAGACAATGACGGTCAACGGACCAGCCTGATCCGCTCGATGGCCCATAAAGGGTCGGGGCCGCGCGCGGTGTAGGTGAAGCAAAGGTCCTGCGTGCCCTGTGCTCCCACAAGCGCCGCGCGCAACCGCGTCACACCCGGATGGGAGCGCGCAGGGGCAAGCGGGAGCTGTGCGATGAGGTGCCCGTCGCAGCCGCCGGCGCGCACTTCGAACTCACCCGCGTCCGATCGGGGCGCGCGAAAGCGGATCGCGTCGCGGTCAGCGCCCACCTGGAAGTTGAAAGGAAGCTGGCCGACGTCGATCTCGATTGCCGCCATGCCCCCCAACTCCGCTTGTTTCCAGATCCAGCACGGGTTGAGGATGTCGATCAGGAACTTAGGGCGTTTGTCTCCGGCCGGAAAATCGTCCTCCAGGTAGAGGTCGATCTTGCCCGAGCAGGTTTGCAGGTCCGTGCTGTACCGTAGGTCGGGAGCAGGCTGCCCGGCGCTGCTGAACGAGGAACTCGCCGCGGTGAGCCCAAGTGCCGACATACGGGCGAGCTGCGGCAACAGCCGCCGGGTGAAATCATCGTACCGCGCTTCGCCCGACCAGCCGGTCTCGGCCACGGCCAAGGCGCGCGGAAAGGCCATCCAGGCGACCCGCTCTTCCGTGCGGATATGCTCCGTCCAGATTTGCGCCTGAAGGCCGAGGACATGGGCCCGTTCCTTGTCGCTCAAGCCCTCAGGCGTCGGCCTGAAGGCAAGCACGTCTTTCAGGGAGATGATCTTGCCCCGGCCCGGCGGCTCGGCGGGAGAATTGCTCTGGCGGTGATCGAAATAGAGCGTCGGCGCGGCGGCAAGGATGGTGTCGTGCCCCGCTTGCGTCGCCTTCAAGGCGCCTTCGGTGCCCCGCCAGGACATGACGATGGCGCCTGGCGGCAGGTCCGCGTCCAATATCTCATCCCAGCCGACCATCCGCCGGCCGCGCGCGGCGAGGTAGCGGGCCATGCGGCTCATCAGCCAGCCCTGAAGCGCATTCTCGTCCTTCAACCCGAGGCGCTTGATCGTCGCTTGGATGTCAGGGCTGGCGCGCCATTGATCCTTGACCGCCTCATCCCCGCCGAGGTGGATTTCCGCCGAAGGGAAGAGCTCTAGCACTTCGGCGAGCACGTCTTCGAGGAAAGAGATGGCGGTCTCATCGACATTGTAGAGCCAGGGGAACACGCCCCAATGCGATTCGACGCCTGCCGGGATGGGCACGCCGGTGCCGAGCCCTGGATAGGCACGGATCGCGGACAAGGCGTGCCCCGGCAGCTCGATCTCCGGCACGACGGTAATCCCCCGCGCGGCCGCGAACGCGACGATCTCCCGAACTTCCGCCTGGGTGTAGAAGCCGCCGGTCCGGGGCAGCTTCGGCGCGCCCGGCGCCTTGGCGGGAGAGCGCCATCCGCCTATTTGCGTCAGCCTGGGATATTTCCGGATCTCCAGCCGCCAGCCTTGGTCGTCGACCAGATGCCAGTGAAACCGGTTGAGCTTGTTGACCGCCATCCACTCGATGAAGCGCTTGATGAAGGCCGGCGACTGATAATGGCGGGCGGAATCGAGCATCAGCCCGCGCCAGGGATAACGCGGTGCGTCCTCGATCGTGACGGCGGGCATCAGGTCAGACTCGGCGCCGCTGGCGAGCTGCCAAAGCGTGACCGCGCCATAGTAAAGGCCGGCATCCGCACTGGCCGTGACGGTCGCGCCATTGCTGTCGACCCGCAATCGATAGGCCTCGGCGCCAAGGCCGGGCGCACGGACAAAGGATATCGATCCTGACGCCCGCTGGACCTCGATGCTCTGCCTTCCCGCCCGCACGAGCAGCTCTGCAAGCCTCTCGGCCGCGTTGACCGCGCCTTTGTCGGCTGGATCTGCTGCGATCCGGATCTGACGGTCCAGCCGGAAACCGCCGCTTCGCTCCTCGATTGCCTTGGGCGCTGGCAAAAGGGCCGGCGGTGCCCCCCAAGAAGGAGTGGCAACCGCCAGAGCCAGGGTGGAGAGAAGGATCGCTCTGAACATCACGCCCGTGCAGCTGGGACGGGAACCAGACGAGGCCCCCGCCCGCATCTGATCAGAACTTCACGCGTGCGCCAACGTAGAACTGACGGCCATTGTCGTAGATCGCCCGCGGCCGCACCGAGCTGCCCGAGAACTGGACGATCTTCTCGTTCATCAGATTGACCGCATCGGCGGTGAGCGCGACATTCTCTGTCAGGTTGAAGCTGACCGACGCATCGAGCGATTCCAGCGCCTTCTGATTGAGCGGGGCATTCCGGTCGATGTCGATGAAGAACTTCGACCGGTAAGTGTAGGACAGCCGCGCGCTGAGCAGGTCGTTCTCATAATAGCCGGTCAGGTTGAGCGAGTGCTTGCTGTTCTGCGGGATCGCGCTGCCATCGTTCGCCTTGGCGTCCGAATAGGTGTAGCTCGCGATCGCGCCGAACCCGGCCCAGAGCGGCCGAGAGACCTGGAACTCGAAGCCCTGGTTGCGTCCGCCGCCGCCATTAGACCGCCGGTTGATCTGATAGGGACAGTTGAACAGGTTCGGGCTGCCGGCGATGGCGGTGCAGACCGCCGGCTGGCTGCCGGGCACGTCGAACTGGGTTGGGAAAGTCTCGGTCGTGGGCCGGTTGACGATGTAGGACAGGATGTCCTTGTAGAAGAGCGCCAGCGCCACGATCGTATCGCGCTCCGGATACCATTCAAGTGAAACGTCATATTGGTTGGCGCGGAACGGATCGAGGTTGGAGTTGCCGCCGCTGCCAGACAATGTCGTGCCGTTCAGGTTCACGCCCGGCGCGATGTCCGCAAAGTCGGGGCGGGCGACGGTGCGGCCCGCGGCAAAGCGGAGCACCATGTTCGGGTTGATGTCGATCGCTAGGTTCGCGCTTGGCAGCACGTCCGTATACGAGCTTTTCGTCGTGATCGGCGTGTAGTTGCCGAAGGGGCTGGTGTTGGTCGGGTTGGGGGCACCCAGCAGATTGCCATTCGCGGTCTGATCGGTGCGGACGACGCGCACGCCTATATTGCCGCGCCAACCGTCCCCGCCCAGGCGCGCCATCGCATAGCCGCCATAGGCCTTTTCATTGACCGAGAAGGTCGCGCTGGCAACCAAGAAGCGCTGGCGGTTCGCCGCCGGCTGGGCCGCGAAGATGCTCCGCAGCTTGCGCTCGTCGACAGTCCAGTAATCGGTCAGCGTGCCGGGTGCGGCGATGTTTTTCAGGAAGTCATTGGGAGTCGAGCGGCCGCTGGCGAAATCCGCGGCCGTGCAGGGGCCGCCGGGGCAGACCAGGCCGGGCACGAAGACGCCGCCATTGGTGCTGAGCCACAAGGTCGAGCGGTCATGGTCCGTGTATTTGACGCCGAACTTGAGCGCGGTCAGCGGACCCCACTCCACCTGCTGCTCATAATCGAGATAGGCGTATTTCTCCTCGTCCGAGCTGCGCACGGTCGGGCGCCGCCCGAAGTCGATCAGCATGTTTGCAGGTGAGGTAGCGCTGGGGCTGACCACACTGCCTGATGGTGACTGAGTGCGGATGTCGAAGTTGATCGTACCGGGCGCCGCCGTTTCGATGAAGTCTTCGTTGATCGTGTTGCCGCGCGCCTTGGTCCAGCCTGCCTTGAAATGGAGCGTGGCGCTGTCGTTCGGGCGGTAGTTGGTGTCGAAATCGATCGACTTGGTGTCGGCAAAGGCCTGCCGGCTGATCGCATCGAACACCACCGCCCGGCTGCCCGGCAAAGAAGCGACCTGCCCGGCGACCAATGTGCCGTCCACCACGGTCGGATTGGTCAGCGTGCCGCCATCGGCCAGCGCCCGCCCGGGCCAAAGCAGGTAATTCTGGTTGAAATTGTCGGCGTTGAACCGGGAATAAAGACCGGTGATGTTGATCTCGAACGCGTCCGAAGGCCGGAACTGAATGCCGATATTGCCGCCATAACGCTCGCGGTTCTGGCGGAACAATGCCGAACCGATCAGCGACGGTGCCCGCAGCGTCTGCCCGGCAAGCGTGTAATCCTGGTAGCCGAGCACCTCGAGGCCGTCGCGCCGGGTCTCGCGCTTCTGGTAGATGCCGCTCAGCAGGATACCGAAGGTCTCGTCGGCATTTTTCCAGCTGACCAGTGCCGATGCCTGCGGGTCCCAAGACTTGGACCGTTCCGAATAGACGCCCTGTACCGAGCCGGTGATCGTGAACGGCTTCAGGTCAAGCGGATTTCGCGTCTGCACGTTGATCGTGCCGCCGACGCCGCCTTCTTCCACATCGGCCTGCGGGCTCTTGTACACTTCCAGCCGCCCGACGATGTCGGCGGGGAGGATCAGATAGTTGAAGCTGCGCGTGGCGGAGAGCTGGTCGAGGATGAACCAGTCGGCGGTCGCGACCGAATGGCCGTTCAGTAGCGTCTTGGTCAGGTTCGGAGCCGTGCCGCGCAGGCTGACGCGCTCGCCCTCACCGAACTCGCGATTGATGACGATGCCGGGCACGCGCTGCAGCGACTCGGCGACGTTCTTGTCGGGGAATTTGCCGATATCCTCGGCGGTGATCACGTCCGACACAACATCGCTTAGCCGCTTTGTCTCGATCGAGGCCGCCTGGGACGCGCGGATGCCGGTAACGACGATGTCGTCCCCCGGCGCTTCGGCAGATTGCGTTTGCGCCGCCGCAGGTGTCGCCAGCATAGCAATGGCGCTGACGCCAATGACCAGGTGCCGCTTGATGATCGCCATTCCCCATTCCTCCCTCAGCTGGTGCAGATATTGCCAATCCGCTACCAATCTATAACCACTTGCAGACCATCTGCTTTGTTTTGGGCTGCGTCAAGAGGTCTAATCTCGTAATCACTTCAAGAAGAGCTTGGCATTGGTCTGATATTGGTATTATGTGGGTTGGTGGGAGAGGGACGAAATGGGACTGGCTGAGCAGATTGGAAAGCTGGACGGCGCCAGCCATGCGCCGCTCTATCAGCGGCTGCAGCAGATGCTCCGGGCGGCGATCGACCAGCAATTGCTCAAGCCGCAGCAGGCCATCCCAGCCGAGCGCGATCTCGCCGAAGATTTCAAAGTCTCCAGGATCACCGTCCGCAAGGCCCTGGAGGGGCTAGTCGCGGAAGGGCTGCTTACGCGCCGCCAAGGCGCAGGGACGTTCGTCTCGGGCAGAGTCGAAAAGCAATTCGCCAAGCTCACCTCCTTTTCTGAAGACATGTTGGCGCGTGGCCGTCAGCCGAGCAGTTCCTGGTTGCTGAAGGCAGAGGGGACGGTCACGCCGGACGAGGCGCTGACCCTCGGCCTGTCGCCGGGCACGCCCGTCTATCGCTTTCACCGCATTCGGTTTGCCGACCAGGCGCCTATGGCACTCGAACAATCCACCATCGCCGGGTCATGCCTGCCCAGCCTGGATGCGGTGGACACGTCGTTATACGATGCGCTGGAGACGGCGGGGAGCCGGCCGGTGCGCGCGCTGCAGCGGTTGCGGGCGGTGCTGTTCAATGATGAGCAAGCCAAGCTGCTCGACGTGGAAGTCGGCGCCCCAGGCCTCTTCATCGAACGCCGCGGCTTTCTCGAAGACGGCCGCACCGTCGAGATGACGCACAGCTGGTACCGGGGCGACGCCTATGATTTCGTGGCCGAGCTGAACGCCCTGTGATCGCCGCTGAATCGACCCTGATGTTCGCGGAAGCCGCGTCCGCGGCCTCATGCGTCGATCGGTTGCTTGTGAGCAATGCGGAACGAGCATCTGAGCTCGGCGCCGCCTTACGCGCGGAGCCGCCCAGCCTCGTGCTGACCTGCGCCAGGGGCAGTTCTGACCATGCGGCAACCTTTGCCAAATATCTGATCGAGACCCGGCTGCGCGTCCCGGTGGCGTCCGCCGCGCCTTCGACCGCATCCGTCTATGGGGTTGCGCCGGCGCTCCGATCCGCCCTGTGCCTCGCCATCTCGCAGTCCGGGGCGAGCCCCGACTTGCTGGCAGCGGTGGATGCCGCGGCGGGAGCAGGTGCAGCCGTCGCGGCACTCGTGAATGTCGACGACTCGCCGCTGGCCGCGCGCGCCGATTGGGTGCTGCCCCTTCACGCCTTCCCGGAGCGATCCGTGGCGGCAACCAGATCCTACATCGCAAGCCTCGCAGCCCTGCTTCAGCTGGTCGCGAGCTGGTCGAATGACGAGACGCTTAAAAGCGAATTGTCAGCCCTGCCGGCGCTGCTGGCGAAGAGCTGGCAGTGCGATTGGTTCCCGCTTGCCTCGGCTCTGCAGGGCGCGTCGGGCCTGTTCGTCGCCGGGCGTGGCCTCGGCCTCGGCGTCGCTCAGGAAGCTGCCCTGAAGCTGAAAGAGACATGCGGGCTCCATGCCGAGGCTTACAGTACCGCGGAACTTCGCCATGGCCCGATGGCGCTGCTGGGACCCGGTTTTCCGTTGCTGATTTTCCGGCAGGCGGACGAGACGGCGGACGGCGTCGATGAACTGGCGGCTGAAATGGTCGGCCGGGGCGTACCGGTGTTCATTGCGGGCGCCGAAATAGATGGCGCGGTGACGCTGCCGACCGTGACCGCGCCCGCCGCCCTCGCGCCCGTGCTGCAGATCCAGAGCTTCTATCGCGCCGCCGCGACGCTGTCGGTCGCTCGCGGGCTGAACCCCGACCAGCCTCCGCACCTCAAAAAAGTTACCGAGACGGTCTAATGCGGACCAGCTTCAGCAACGGCCAGGTGCTCTTGGACGGTGAGCTCCGGACAGGCCTGACCGTGTCGATCGAGAATGGGCTGATCCAATATGTGGGTCGCGAAGCCGGCTGCGGGGACCTGGTCGATCTGCAGGGTGGCATCCTTGCGCCCGGCTTCATCGACACGCAGGTCAATGGTGGCGGCAACGTCCTGTTCAATGATGCACCGACGGTCGAGACCATCGAGCGGATAGGCGAGGCTCATCGGCGTTTCGGCACGACCGGATTCCTCCCGACCCTGATCAGCGACGATATGCCGGTGATCCAAGAAGCGATCTCTGCCGTTCAGTCGGCGATCGAGCGCAGCGTGCCTGGCGTCCTCGGCATCCACATCGAGGGACCCTTCCTGAATGTCGATCGGCGCGGCATCCACCTCGCCAGTAAAATTCAAACCCTCGACGCCGAGGTCATCGATGCGCTGACCCGTCTGAAGGGCGGCCGCACGCTGATCACTCTGGCGCCGGAGAAAACGACGCCAGATCTGATCCGGGCCCTTGTTCGGCGAGGCGCCATAGTGTCGGCGGGGCACAGCGATGCCACCTACGAAGAGGCCATGACTGCGATCGAGGCGGGCGTCACCGGCGCCACCCACCTGTTCAACGCTATGTCGCCCCTCACCAACCGCGAGCCCGGCGTGGTCGGTGCCGTGTTGGACAGCGATACAGTCACCGCCGGGATCATCGTCGACGGACGGCATGTCAGCCCGGCCACGCTGCGGATCGCGCTGCGAGCCCGGTCCCACGAAGCATTGATGCTCGTCACCGACGCCATGCCCAGCGTCGGCGGGGCCGACGAGTTTTCCCTCCAAGGCAAGCGCATCCGGGTCGAGGACGGCGTTTGTGTGGACGAGCAGGGAACCCTAGCCGGCTCCGATCTCGACATGATCGGCGCGGTCCGCAACGCGGTTGGGCTCCTGCGTTTGCCCGTGCCGGCCGCGCTGACCATGGCGACATCAGTCCCTGCGCGCTTCTTGGGGCTTGATCGAAGCGGGAGCATCAAAGCAGGCACTGCTGCATCCTTGGTCTGGCTTTCAGAAGACCTCGAAGTTCGGGGTGTGTGGATCGACGGGGTTTGTCACTGACCTTTCGCCACCCTTACGCAGCGGAGACTTCGGGGACTAAACTGACAGCACCGCCAGTGACAAGTTGAACGACACACGTCCTTGCTCAAAATCTTCTCTTCGGCCGAGCCGGCGGCGAACCTTCCGTTCACTTACATCCGTCCCCGGACCTTTGCAGCTGCGCTGATGTGTGAGGAACGGCCGCAGTTGACTGAAACCACGAGCATTTTAGCCGCGCGACGTAGGAGTTAGATCTCGCTGCGGGTCCTGTGCTCCTAGAGCAGCAACTGGACCGGTGTCGTCGAAGCTGTAGCGACGAGCGCACCTGGAATGTCATTAAGGCGAACCAAGCTGCCAGAACCTGCGCCCTGAACCAACGTCCGGGACGGGCGCATCCAAGCCAGCGGTTTACCCATCCGTGTTCCTCCAGCCAAGGCGTCGGGCAGTGTTCCACGTGCAGCGGGCGACTGCCGGGTCGTCGACTGATCTGACGCACTGATCGCGCGGGGATCGGAATGGATAAGCATGCCTGCCAGATTGAGTGCCGCATTGAAGGGACTGTTATGCGAACTCCAATCTCGATTGCGGTGGCGCTCGCTCTGTCCAGCGCTGCGTGCGCTGGGCCGGCACTGGCGGGGTTCTCCAACGGGGTAAGCTATGTCCACGTGATCGCACCCGGGAAGCCTCGACAAATTAAAGCGCGGGCGATTGTGGGTGGGACTATGTTTGAAACTGTTCTCGGCCCACGCTGTGGCTCGCTCCGCACAGTGGTGCAGCTCCAGGGTGAGCCGCTCGGCAGGCGCGTGATCGTTTACAAAGCGGACTGCGACCGTGGCTCGTTCCAGATCTCAGTTGTCGGAACAAAGTCTTACGTGAAATCCTGGACAGGCGTGCTGCATGATTAGCATCATAGTTGGTACTTGGGCGAGACAGAGATGAAAAGGGTCCTCGAGCCTCACCGGTTGTATCTGACCGATGCCGGTCTGGAGACGAACATGGTCTTTAATCGCGGCATTGATCTCCCGCTGTTCTCCTCAATCACCCTCCTTCGAACTGAGCAAGGGCGGGTGCAGCTAGAACGTTACTTTCGAGACTTCCTGGATCTCGCCCGACAGAGGCGGGCGGGCTGCATACTCGAGAGTGCTACTTGGCGTGCAAGTCCAGACTGGGCCGCACCACTTGGTATCAATAATGCCGAGCTGGATACCCTGAATACGACTGCCGTTCAGATGCTTTTAGAGCTGAAGGCGGAATATGAGACGGCCGAGACGCCAGTACTGGTGAGCGGCTGCCTTGGTCCACGCGGGGACGGGTATGACGGTAGTTTCTTGATGGCGGTGGATGAGGCACAGGCCTACCATCAGCACCAAGCCGAGACGCTCGCAGCAGCAGGTGCCGACCTGCTCTCGGGCATCACGATGACGAATGTCCCTGAAGGTGCAGGAGTAGCGTTGGCCGCAAGAGCGGTCGGCCTGCCTGTCGTTATCAGCTTCACTGTTGAGACGGACGGGCGCTTGCCTGCTGGCGACGGCCTGGGTGATGCGATTGCGGCCGTTGATGCCGCAACGCAGCTCCACCCTGAGTATTACATGATCAACTGCGCTCACCCCACCCACTTCATGTCGTCAGTGGAGAACGGTGGCGACTGGCCGTCCCGGGTGGGCGGGGTGCGCGCCAACGCTTCGCGCTGCAGCCATGCCGAATTGGACGTCATGACGGAGCTGGATGCAGGTGATCCAGCCGAACTCGCTGAGCTCTACGAGGAACTACTGCAGCGAGTTCCTACTCTGCGGGTGCTTGGTGGTTGCTGCGGAACGGACGCAAGGCACGTTCGCGCTATCGCTGATAGGTGCTTGGCGCGTTGATCTCGGGTGACCGCAAGCCCCACGACTATCCGACCAAGGTTGATTGAGCCCCGTCGGTCCAGATCGGCGTCCCCGAGATAAAGCGGCCTCGCTCTGATACGAGGAACAGCGCTAGTTCGGCGACCTCCGCAGCGTCACCACCCTCTCCGTCGGTCAGCGGTATCTTGCCATCAGGATATTCAACCTCTTCCGCAGCTTCTTCGATGTTCCGCTTTTCGGTCTTGGCTTGGATAGCCGTGTCGATTTTGCCAGGGCAGATCACGTTTACGCGGATCCGATGCTTCGCAAGCTCCACCGCCAACATCTGACCAATGGTGAGTTGAGCAGCCTTCGTGGCAGAGTAGGCGGTTGCACCCGCATTGGAAAAGACGCGGGTTCCGTTGATCGAGGACGTGATCAGGATCGCTCCGGACCCTCTCTGCTTGAGGTGGGGCACCGAGTGGTGGATGGTCAGGTAGGTCCCTCGCAGATTCACCGCGATGGTCTTGTCCCACTCGTCGGGCTGGATCTCGTCGATGGGTGCCCACACCCCGTTGATGCCAGCATTGGCAAAGACAATGTCCAGCCCACCTCGCTCATGGATCAGAGTATCGACGGCAACCTTCATTGCCTTGTCACTGGACACGTCTGCCACGAGCCGTACGGCAACGCCGCCGCTCCTCTCGATCTCGGAAGCGGTTTGCTCAACCTCCTCTTCCGTCTGGCTGAGCACGCCAATGGCAGCGCCTTCGGCAGCAAAGCGAAGCGCGGCGGCTTTGCCGATCCCAGAGCCGGCCCCCGTTACCAGCGCCACCTTCCCAGCAAGCTCCATCTCAAGCCTCATCGTCCAGGCGCCGCGGGCGACCTTCCTCGGTCATCGCAACGTAGGTGAAGATACCTTCGGTCACCTTCTCGGCCTCCCTGCCGCCGCGAACGCGAGTCCAGGTTTCGACCTTCACCTTGATCGATGTCGCACCTTCGTCCTCCCAGGAACAGAAGCAGCTGACCTCGTCTCCGACCGCGATCGGCCGCAGAAACTTCATGGCATCGATGGCGATGGTTGCGACACGTCCACCAGCTCGTTCGACGGCGAACGTGGCGCCAGCAAGATCCATTTGGGAAAGCGTCCAGCCTCCGAAGATATCTCCACTGGGATTTGCATCGCGGGGCATTGCGATGGTTCGTAGGTGCGCCCCGCCGGGCGGGCTCGGTAGTTCATCCATTCACCGGTAACGAGTTGAAGATGTTTGGTTTCCGCAGCGGGAGCGTGGCGTGATCAATTGCTTTGCCGCGCGCTTGCAGCGCTCCCGCGTGGTTTTTACCGAGCGCGAGCCCTGATGAGTGTGGCGCTCTCCGTGGCGAACGTGGTCACAGTGAAGAGCACCAGGCCTTGCTCGTTCTCCACGTTGATCCGGAGCTGGCCGTCCTTCCAAAATTCTTGTGGAGATTGGCTTAGCATCTTGCCCATGAGCCGTGCGGCCTCTGCCTTGGCCGTCTCGACATCAGGCAACAAAGTCCCGGCCTCGTCTCGTTTGGTGTGACCGTATTCTGTATGGAAGAAAAAGCGCGGCATCGGCGGCCGAACGACCGCATCCAGTGGCGGTTCAACTCATTCCGCAAGCGGAAGTCACGGAACTGAGGCCGGTGCGGTTACAGCTGCCTACCCTGCTCTGCCCACAAGACCGGAATATTCGTTACCTCGTGCACGCCCGCGCCTTTGAGAGTTGCAGGTTCTCGACCGGCGAGAACATCCTGGTAGATAGTCGGTGCCAGATAGCTGAGCCGCAGGAGCCGCTTGAAGCGGCCGGTGCTCCGACCCGCAATAGCAGCCAGCTCTGTTACTGACTTGTCAGGATAGCGAAGCGCCAGCTGCTGAGCCGCCCGGGCATCGGCCATGGTGAGCACCAGCTGCTCATCACGCGTGACCAGCTGACTTGCCTCGGTACCGCGCATCAGCAGCTTCAGGTCATTGCCAACCCGAACCTGCGTGAAGGAGCCGATCAGTGTTGTTGGCTCATCAGGAGTTCCTGTGGACAGCTCGATGGTGAAGCTCTGATCACCAAGGTGGACGCGCTGCACGTAGCGCAGGATGATCTCGCGCTTGTCGGACGCTGCGCCGGTTCTGAGCTCATCCGCCTCCCGCTGCGCCCGGAACATCGCCTCGGCTAGGTCCTCGGCATCCAGCTGCTGATCATGCCCGTGCTGCAGGATCCACGAGGCAAGCCGCTCCGCGACAGCATCCTCCAGGATCTGAGCTGCGATGCGCGCCGCCGACCTGCCCTCCTGCCGGTGATCAGCAAGGGTGACGTAGTAGCGGTAGCGCTGGCCGCTCTTGACGGCGTGGCTCGGCGTCATCCTGCCCCCATGCGTGTCGAACAGCAGCCCGCTCAGCAGGCTCGGCTGATTGGCGCCGCGGCCCTGCCTGTGATCGACCACTGACTTCGCGAACGTCGCCTGCACAGCATCCCAGAGCTCGCGATCGACGATCGCCTTGTACTGGCCGGCATGCACCTGTCCCTCGAAGTGCACCTCGCCCAAATAGAGCGTGTTCTTGAGCAGGTGACCAAGACTGCCGCGGGTGAACGCGATCCCTCCCCTGCCCTTGGCGCACTTCGTAACAATGCCCTTGGCGAGCAGCTCTTCCTGCAGGGATCGGACTGAGCCGAGCTTGACGTAGCGCTGCATGATGTGGCGGACGGGCTCGGCCTCTGCCTCGTTAATCACGAGCTGCCGGTTGTTGACGTCATAGCCGAGCGGCGGATTGCCGCCCATCCACATGCCCTTGCGCTTGGAAGCAGCAATCTTGTCGCGGATGCGCTCGCCGGTGACCTCGCGCTCGAACTGAGCGAATGAGAGCAGCACGTTCAATGTCAGCCGGCCCATGCTGGTCGTGGTGTTGAACGACTGGGTGACGCTCACGAACGAGGCTCCTGCCCCGTCCAGCACTTCAACGATCTTGGCGAAGTCAGCCAAGCTCCGGGTCAGCCGGTCGACCTTGTAGACGACGATGACATTGACCTTGCCGGTGCGGACATCGTCGAGCAGCTGCTTCAATCCCGGCCGTGCCATGTTGCCGCCCGAGAACCCGCCATCATCGTAGAAGTCGGGCACCTGGATCCAGCCCTCATGTTTCTGGCTGAGGATATAGGCAGCACAAGCTTCGCGTTGGGCATCGAGGCTGTTGAAGTCCTGCTCGAGACCGTCGGCGTCTGACTTCCGGGTGTAGATGGCGCAACGAACCGTCTTCATCATCGCTGCTGCTCCCGCAGGCCGAAGAACCGCGGCCCCGACCAGCGGGTGCCGGTAATCTCAGTCGCGATCGTCGACAGTGACGCATAGCGTCGCTCCTGGAACACGAAGCCGTCGCGGGTCACATCGACGCTGTAGGTGGTGCCGCGCCAGCGCTGCACCAACCGGTTGCCGGGGCGAAGCTGGACAGGAGGAGTCTGGCCCGGCCGCGACTTGCCGATGTTGGAGATGCTGTCGAGCTCGCGCTTCACCTCAGGCGGGAGTCCGCCGAACGCCTTCTCCTGAATGCGGTGGGCAATGCCGCGCATCAGCAGGTCTGCGGTGTATGACGCCGGCGGCGCGCCCTTGCAGACGCGCCGCCATTCATTCTTCAGCTGAGCAAGGTTCATCGTGCGCAGCTGCTCGACCTGCTCTTCGATGCTCATTGTGCCACAACCGCCTTGTAGCGGGTGACGCCATCTACCTTGGTCTTCGCAAGCTCGGTTCCGCGCTTGCGGATGCCGGTTAGGGCAGCGCGCGTGGTGTGAGGAAGCCAGCCGGTTTCCTGCTGCAGGTCAGCAACGCTGGCGCCCTGCTCCCGCTGGAGCAGCTCCAGCACCTTGGCCTGCTTGCTCTTGGCCCGGACGCGCTTCGGAGCGGGAGTTGGTGCCGTTGGCTGCCGTCCGGCATCAGGATCGGTCGCGCCAATCGCCTGCTTGCCGGCCTCCGTGATCACGGAGGCGAAACGCAACTCACCATCTTCCCGGTACGTCTCGGTTCGGTTTGAAGTTTCCACTTCGGCCACCAGTTTGCGCTTAGTCAGCTGCTGGATGGCCTTTAGTGCCTCAGCTTCCTTGCCGAGCAGCGGTTCGCGAATAGGCAGGAGACTTCCGCTCTCCCGCTGCGCAGCGGTGCTCAGCAGGATTGCCTGGATGTCGGTCAGCTTGATCATGTGAGTGGTCCTCGCGCGACGCGGCACCATGCCGCGTTCCACCACTCACAGCCCGCCAGTCGACTGGTCGGGGTGGCAGTCGCTGCCGAGCCGGCTGCGATTCAGAACAACAGCAATGGTCGGAGCGGCAAAAAAGTCCAGCAAATGTCTGGCAACGCGCAAGAAATCGTTCAACTTTTCAGCTCGATTATTCTAGGTGGGGCTACGGGTCCTTGGAGCTCCGCTGAACCCATATTCAAGACAAGTTGAGAGACTTAGGCACGGCGCTCAGCGCGCGAAAATCATGGGCCCTACGAGATGCGCGCCTGAACTAATGTGTCGAACAGGTCACCACGAACCCGAACTCGGGTGGTGGCATTTCCTTGGTAGGAAGAAGATATTGCAAAACAGCCGGAGTTAGTTGCTGATAAATGGTTCCATGTGTTTGGTCAGGCCGGGGAATGACGCAGGGAGAGGCGCCTGCACCGCGAATGCTGGAAAGCAGTCTTTTGTAAGCTCCAGCGTCCGAAAGTTGCTCCTTCGCCGCTGCGATAAGCAATGCTCGACCCTTTTGAGCATCACCCATACGGGTGACGGCGCCGTTGGAAAGTGCGCCTTTGTCCCACCATAGACTAGGGTCCACCGCACCGTAGCCATCAAACAAGACAGGATCCGTCAAGTACGTCTCAACGATGAACAGACCCGCCAGGGATTCCCCGAGCACCACGTTTCGGCCAGAGGTCCGGTAAAGCCGTTCGACCAGAGGTTTGACTTCATCGCGAATATACTGCCGGAACTTCACTGACGATCCCGCGGTCGGGTATCGCTTGAGCAGTTCGACGTCGGTCGTGGGGCCCACGAGCTCCTTTCGCCGGTCCTTGGTTTCGATCCCGACGACGATAGCTTCCTCCGACCGTCCCCACATGGCCCCGAGCCACACGGCTCCTGCGACGTGGAGGAGGTCCTGCTGGATGCCTCCGTCAATCACGTACAGGACCGGATAGCGGCGCGCGGTGCTTGCCCGGTAGCTGCTTGGCAGAATGACGTTGACGATGCGATTCTCGCCAAGAACCTTGGACGTGATGACGTGGCTTACGCCTAGCTCAAGTGGGGAGCTTCGAACGGGAGGGCTGAGGCGGGGATTCACAGCGTTTGCGGGCGAGCCGAGCGCAGCAGAGCCAACAAGGCCGAGTGCAATCATCTCAAGGAGATTTGTCGACATCCTCATGAGAGACCACAAGGTGCTAACGTCCGCAACGGGCACTCGCTTGAGCAGATTCACTCGGGCCGGCGCCGCGTCTTGCCTGCGGCGGCCAAACGCGTCTGCGCGAGGACCTCCCTGATGGCGGCTACGATCGCTTCGGGCGCATCCAGTTCGATGTGGTGGCTGGTCCCGGGCACCATGCGCTGCACACCCCGACGGGATAGCTGCGCGCTGCCCCGGTGAAGCGCGAGCCACTGCGCGTTGCCTAAAGCCTCCAGCGGGTCGTCTGTTGTCGCTTGCTCGTGGGTAAGGACAACCAGTGGCATGTTACCAAACGCGCCAGGTCGAAACAGACGAGAATAAACGGGATCGGCTTCGCTCCTGCCATAGATACTGAACTCGATCTCAGACGCCTGCGCCGACTGATAGGCCGCTGTGACCTGGATCTTCTGTCGCATCGCCGCAATCTCCGGTCCGAGCTTGGGCCGGACTGGGTCGGAGCATCGACGATAAGCCATTGATGACGGATCTAGGGCCTTTTCCAGGGCCGCTGTGCGGCAACCGCTGTAGTGGTTGACCAGCCCGGCGAGCGCACCTTGGTCGATGAGCTCCGAGCGGGCCGCCAGTCGCTCCCCGAACTTGGCCCGGATTGCCTCGCGCGTGCGGTCCCAGGTGCGCTCCTCTGATGGGTCGACCAGGACCAGGCCAGCGACCTCTTCGGGATAAAGCGCCGCGTGCAGCTTGACGTTGAATCCGCCGAGCGAGTGGCCGACCAGAATAAGGGGTTGCTCTAGCCCCGCGGCGCTGATCAGGGCGTGGAGATCATCGGCAATCGCTACCGGTGTGCGAGGTCCTCTCGCCGGCTCGCTGTGGCCAAGGCCCGCACGGTCATATGCGCAGGCCGTCGCTTCCTTGGCGATCTCCGGCTGCACCAGAGCCCAGATCGCCGACCAGTCGCTACCACCCGCGTCGAATAGGACTGTCACATCGCCCTTGCCCATGCACACGAGGTTCAAGCGTCGCTTGCCTTCGATTTCGACGAGCCGAGCGGGTGTGAGATAGGCCTTGGCGATCGCAGGATCGAGCGTTGGTGACACTTGGGACAAGGCTGGACCACCAGCGGCCACCACAGCGAGTGCCGAGAGCAACACGTTCCGTATCAATGCGCGATTCCACTTCTGCCGTTCATCATCGCTCTTCCCGGGGCGTGCGCGGCTAGAGCATTACTTCTTAATCACCGAATTCAGGTCTCGGCTGAAGACGAGCCTTTGGCGACGTCCTGATGCAATCTACCAGCGCCTCGTTAGACAAAGACCGGGCCAAACTCGTCACGTACGCCAGGCTGGCATGCGAGCCGTAAAATCACACACGCCAGTGCTGGCAGAATATCCTCGAAAGGCGGTCTGTTTGCCACTGTCGGTCATCGCCACATCAGCTATCTCGAGATCATGCACGCGGGGTTCGCCGGTCTCGGATTAATGGGTCAGCCGATGGCCGCCAACCTATGCCGCAGCGGAGTAAGCCTCACCGTCTACAATCGGTCGCCAGAACCGCGGGCCACGCTTGCTGCCCTCGGCGCGAAGGTGGCGGACAACCCCGATCAACTCTTCTCGACATGCGATACTGTCATTCTCATGCTCGCTGACGATAGCGCCACCGACGAGGTGCTCGGCCGCAATAGCAGCGCCTTTCGCAAGCGGGTCAGTGGGCGCCTCGTCATCAACATGGGAACGCACGCGCCGAGCTACTCCGCAGCCTTGGACGCGGACATCCGGGCGGCGGGAGGTGCCTTCGTGGAGGCTCCCGTGTCTGGTTCTCGCCGACCCGCTGAGACCGGTCAACTTGTGGCAATGCTCGCCGGTTCGCACGAGGCGGTCGAGCGGGCGCGTCCTCTACTGACATCGATGTGCAGAGAGGTGTTCGTCATCGGTGCGCCGCCATCCGCCATGAGCATGAAGCTGGCGGTCAACCTGTACCTGATCGCCACGGTCACCGCTCTGGCCGAGTCAGTAAACCTTGCTCAAGCATCGGGACTCGACATCGGAATGTTCCGCCAGATTCTCGACAGTGGAGCGCTCCGGAGCGACGTTTCCACGACCAAACTCCAGAAGATGGTCTCACGAGATTTTGCGCCTGAGGCGGCGATCAAAGACGTTCTTAAGAACAGCACGCTCGTCGCGGACGCCGCTGCCGCTTGCCGAGCGCCCGTGCCTCTTCTGATCGAGAGCTTGCGCCGGTTCTCATTGGTTCAAGAACAAGGTCATGGCGACCTCGATATGGCGGCTATCCTGACCTCCTTTGAGCCGAGCAGCGGGAAAGTGCATGAACACTGACGCAACACCTAAAGCCGTACTTGCGGCAGACACGCCTGCCCGAACTGGTACGAGCTATCCGTCGGAGTTTGCGGCGCGGGTGGCGGGCAGACGCAAGCACGCCCTTGGCGACCTGTTCGGTCTTACCAATTTTGGTGTGAACCTCGTAGCTCTGCCTCCGGGCAGCCAATCATCGCTCCGGCATAGGCATTCTGTGCAGGACGAGTTCGTCTTCGTGCTTTCGGGCGAGCTCACACTTGTGCGGGATGATGGCGAGGCAAGGCTCGGCCCGGGCATGTGCGCCGGTTTCCCCGCCGCCGGCTCGGCCCATCATCTGATCAACCGGTCAGACGGCGAAGCTGTCTACCTTGAGATCGGCGACCGCTTCCCCGCTGACAGGGCCGAGTATCCTGATGACGATCTTCAGGCTGAGATAACCGGCAGCGGCTGGCGCTTCTCACGCAAGAACGGAGCATCTTTGTGACCCTGAGAAAGCTCCAAACAGATCATGTGCAACTTCCCGCCATGAGTGCCTTGGCTAGCGCAATGAAGGATCAAGGAGGATGATTTCGACCACCATCCTTGTACTTGAAGGGGCCCTCGCCTCCAGCGTCACCATCACGATTGACGTGCTGACAATGGCCAACCGAACGTGTCACGCAGCCGGCCGCCCGTCCGCCTTCAATGTCCAGCTGGTGGGCTCAGGTGCAAGCCTGTTCCGGCCTTTCCTCGCCTTCCCCGAGTCCGGCCACAAGCAGCCCCAGCTCTTCATCATCCCGGCGCAGGGTCTCTCCAAGGCACCTAGCTATCGCGATCGCCTTGCCGAACCCGACGCGGAGGAGGGGCGCTCCTGGATTCTGGCTGCGGCGGGCGCGGGAGCGCACATCACGAGCTCCTGCACTGGTACGCTGCTGCTCGCGAGCACAGGCCTCCTGGATTCCAGGCGAGCGACAACAGCGTGGTGGCTGGCGCCAATATTCATGGAGATGTATCCGTGGGTGCGCCTCGAAACGCCTGAACTTGTACTGACGGATGGTTCGATCACCACGGCTGGAGCGGCCATGGCGCAGATGGACCTCATGGTTGGCCTGGTCGCCCGGCATGCCGGAGCAGAGATCGCGGAGGCATGTGCGCGCAAAATGGTGCTCGACCAACGCAGATCCCAGGTGCCCTACTTGGCAGTCGGACTCCTGGCCGCATCTAGTGAGAGCGTTGCGCGGGCGGTTGCTTGGACGCGGCCCCGGCTTGGAACGCCGATCGGGGTCAACGACATCGCCGCCGCAGTAGGCCAGTCGACCCGCACTTTCGCCCGCCGTGTAGCCTCCGCCACCGGTCTCTCGCCCATACAGTTTCTGCAGCAGCTGCGGGTGGAGCGCGCGATAGAACTCATCGAGACCACTGTGCTACCGTTCGAAGAGATCGCTTATCGTGTCGGTTACTCTGATCCGTCCACATTGCGCGGCCTTATCCGCCGGGGCGCGGGTATGGGTCCCCGGGACCTGCGAGCGCGTGCACGGGCGGATCGGCGCCATGCGCTACCTCCTCCCCCCGGACTGTCACTGTCCGCTTGACTGAAGTCGATGGCCAGTTCTCCCCGGAGAATGCCGAGTTCGCCTCTTGAGGATGGAAACGGGGCTGCTCAGACCCGTCGTGTGGACACGATAGCAAACTCAACTTCGCTCCAAGATCGTACATCGCTCCCGGAGCCCTTCTCCCGAATAAGCACGAGCACCTTCCTCGCGGGGAGCACGGCCGAAGGCCCTTGGTCGCCAGGGGTGTGCCATGGCGGTGGGCCATCGGCTTTGATTGCTCAGGTCGCCGAAGGCATACCTGCCCCGGCTGAAATGTGCGTCGCACGTGTCACTGTCGACCTCGTGCGACCGGTACCCACGGGTGAGCTGGACGTCCAAGCGCGCGTGCTCCGGGAAGGCAAAAAGCTTCAGTTGGTGGAGGTACAGGTCAGTGCTGCAGGAGTAGTGGTCACACGAGGTTCGGTGCTGCGCCTGAGGCACGAGGATCAGGATCTTGGGCAACTCATACCGCAGCTGAACTTCCCCTCCGCCGGCCAGGGCGTACTCACGAGGCCACCGACGGGCGTGGGCTTCTCCCAGCTATTCGAAATGCAAGCGGTGGCGGGTAGCTTCGAAGCATTGGGTCCGGCGGCGATCTGGTTCAACATGACTCGTCCACTGGTTTCCGGCGAGCCGACTTCACCATGTGCTCGAGCGGTAGCCTGCGCTGACTTCGCTAGCGGCATCGCTAGCGTACTGCCGTTCAGCAGCTGGTCCTATCCGAGCACCGATCTCACTGTTTCATTTATACGTGAGCCGGTCGGGGCGGAGATACTTGTCGACGCCGAGTGCTGGGCCGGCGGGCAAGGTCGGGGAATAACGCATGCGCGGCTTGGCGACGCTCTGGGGTGGTTCGGACGCTCTATGCAGACGGCCATCTTCGAGCGCCGCCGCTCGTGAGCCTTCCAGAACGCCCCCTCGTGGCGTGCAGCGGCGGGCGCTGCCAAGAGCGCCACCAGCCACTTGCCTGATGATGGTTGGGGCGAAAGCCGACCGCTACGATAGCACATCCAGCCCGCGGACCAGCAGGATCACGGCGTCAGCACCCGCTTGACGCTCCCGAGCAATTTCGAGGTACTCGGGCGACTCAAACCAAGCGCGAAAATCCGGCTCACTCGGGAAGGAGAGAATGACGATCTTGTCGCGATCAAACGTGCCCTCAATGAGGGTTGGATGGTCATCGGCTGCCAGGACGCGACCTGCCGACCGGCTAAATACGTCAAGAAACCGGGCTTGGTACCGGTCATACGCCTCCCGGTCCGTGAACCTCAGCTGCGCAACCGCGTAAACTGTCATGAACAATCTCCTGAATGGAGCGACGCGCCTGCCGCCCCTTGAGCTATGCTTCCGCTAGTCCTGACGGTTTAGGGCCGCCGGACCGATCCATCGTTATGGCTGCAACCTGCGCGGCATGGCATCCCCGCGACCATTGAAGAGCTTCGTCGAGGCGGTCGTCGCCCCAAAAGAGCTCCTCTCCAACGGTAAAGCTAGGGGCGCCAAAGACACCTACTCGGGCGGCGGCCTCGGTTTCCTCATGCAGCCCGGTCCTGGCATCGTCGCCATCCGACGCGCGGACGAGTTCCGGGTCGAGATTCAACTCACGAAGTATGCGACTTAGGGTCGACAAGTCGTCGATAGCTTCTCCCTGCACGAACTGTGCTTCGAAGACGGCGAGAGCGAACGAGGCGCCCCAGCCAGCGCGAAGTCCCAACCAAAGCAACCGATTGGGTCGCAAGCTGTCCTGCGGAAAGTGCGAGGGCCTCCTAAACTTCAAGCCATGAAGAGCGGCACGGCGCTCCAGATCTCGCCACGCATTCTGCCCCTTTTCAGGATACTGAATGAACGGGGACGCCCTCAACCCTTGATCTCGGAACCGCGCTCCGAGCAGGAAAACCCGCCACTGGAGCAACGGCGCTACGGCAGGCCGTCGGGCAAGCCGATGGGCCGCAAGGTAAGAGTATGGGCTCGCTAAATCGAGCCAGAAGTTCAGCCGCCTCATCACGATGCCAGCGCCGGTGAGGCTATTTCGATCTCGTTCGCCGCCTCGCCGATCTGAGCAGCGGAAGCCCTCCCCCGCGAGCATGGGAGCCGTTGGTAAACCGAACAGAGAGTTGAGCTCGCTCTCGCTTTGTCGAACTCCTGGCCCACTTGGCGTGAGGAGATTGCGATGATCTGGAAAGCTTCTCTATCTTGGATTTTCCTCGCGGGTGCGGCGTGGGGCGCACCGTCATTGTCGAACCTACCTGCGACGGCGCAGATCGCGTGGGGACATGAGGCGAAGTCAAGGCTGATCGCGGATGACCGCCTATGGCGTTGTGTTGCGGACCTCTGCCAAGGCCAAGCCTTCAACAGACCTGCATCGCGACTTCGCACCTGTCGGCAGTTGGCACGGGCAGCCGGGCGAGTGGTGTCCTTTGAGGTTGCAGGCATTGCGATCCCATCGGAAGAGCTTGAGCGCTGCAACGGAGGAGCTAGGCGCAAGCAGCCATGAGCCTGAGTGGGTAAGGATTGGTGCCCGTCGCCACGGTACCACAGAGCAGGAGCCGCGCCGCCACGCCGGCGGCGCGTGCGTAAGCAGGGTCTCGATGCGTTAGTGTTTGAACCACGCTGCCATCCAGAAGCAGCATGAGAATTCGGGCAAGCTCGGCGGCGTCGGGCCTGCCTTCCTCCGCCAGCATACCGCACAGCCATGCCTCAAATGTCCGTTTGTGCAACCGAGCGACGACGGCAGCAGGATGCCCGGGCAGATCAGCTAGCTCGCAGACCACCCGGGTGAAGCCACATCCCCGCCAGCGCGTTTCAGAGGCAGCCACTGCGACGTTCGCAAACATCCGCTCCATCCGCTGAGCTACGCTGCCTTCACTGCCCGCCCAGCGGCGGTATCGCGTCATGACCTTAGCTGCCCTCTCCTCGAGATAAGCTGCTAGCAAATCATCTTTCGACCGGAAGTGGTAGTAAAGCGTCTTCTTCGTGACACCAGCACGCTCGGCGATCCGCTCCATACTGACCCCGGCGATGCTCCCGGAGTAAAAGAGTTGATCTGCGGCAATAATGATCTGCTCGCGCGTAGTGGCGGCCGACTGACGCATTTGACGCTCCCGAACTGACCTGTCGAACCTACTGCGCGTGCCGTAGACTGACACTACACTCCCCGGTGTACCGCACAGGTGCAGCGCAGCGCCTAGGAGCCACCACCCGCTCGCCGCCCGTAGAGGTGCTGCGCTCCGGGAAACCGACGGCTCCGCACTGCCGTTGCGTATGCGCTTGCGGCGGCGTCGATCCGATCCGCGAGATTGTCGAACCGCCGGACGAAACGAGCGTTGCGCTCGAACATTCCGAGCATGTCATCAACTACGAGAACCTGGCCATCGCACCTCTTTGACGCGCCGATTCCTACTGTCGGGCACCCGATAGCGTCAGTTACGGACTGCGCCAGCGGCTCCACTACCGCTTCAATCACCACCGAAAACGCTCCCGCGCCATCCACTGCGGTCGCGTCATCCATAATACCAGAGTACTCTGCGTTGCCCTGACCTCTAGCTGCGTAGCCGCCGAGCACGTTTACTGCCTGCGGCGTTAATCCGATGTGCGCCATGACGGGGATGCCCCGCTTCGTCAGGTAGGCAATGGTGGGTGCCATCGCCACCCCCCCCTCCAGCTTGATCGCCCCTGCCCCGGTCTCCTGCATCACCCGGGCAGCCGAACGAAACGCCTGTTCAGGGCTCTCCTCGTAGGTGCCGAAGGGCATGTCGACGACGACCAGAGCATGACGGGAGCCCCGAACCACCGCCGCGCCGTGCGCAATCATCATGTCGAGCGTAGCTGGGAGGGTCGTTGGAAGACCGTAGATTACCTGGGCTAGACTATCGCCGACCAGAAGCACGTCGCAGTGACGATCAAGTAGCTCGGCGATGCGCGCGGTGTACGCGGTCAGCATGACGATCGGCTCACCCCTCTTGCGGTTTTGGATCGCGGGCGCGGTGAGCCTTGGAACCGAAGGATGCGGGGCCGCCGCGGAGCTGGATGAAGCGTCAGTCAAGGGAAACAGCTGATTCCGCTGAAGCCGGCCGCGTCGTCAGGCGCTCCTTGAAGAACGCAAGGATCTCATCGCGAGCGGCGATCGTCGGCTGGCCCTCATTGTCGATGAGGTGAGCAGTAACGACGCTGTGAGGTGTCGGCACGAACTTGGCGAAGAATGAGGGCACATCGGTATTCGCTGCGTTATCGGGGAGCACACGCTCCTTGAACCGGTCTCCCAGCGCATGCGAGTAGGCGGCAAAGCGTTCTGCGCGGCAGAAGGCGTCCCCGGAGAAGCGGTAGGCGAGCACCGTAAGATCCTCGGAATCAAGACGGTCCTTCACCGCGGCAATCTCCTCCGTCCCGATCTCGATCCCACCAGGGTTGTCGAGCGGCAAGGAAGGCTGGCAGAGCACGGGCGCGAGCACGGAAGGTTCGAGCATCATAGTGAGAGCGAAGTTGCCGGTGAAACACATGCCGATCGCTCCGACGCCTGGCCCTCCGCACTCCTGATGCGCCTGCCGCGCGAGCCCCATCAGCCAGCGGGTGACGGGACTGGAGGCACCGCCGCCCATGGCGCGGAACTCGGCACTTACACACGCCCGCCGAAAGACAGTTGCCCCCTCTTCTGCATCGGGGACTTGGCCGTCACGACCGAACAGTGAGGGCATGAAGACCGTAAAACCAGCCTCGCGAACCCACCGGGCGAAACGAGCGACGTGAGGGCTGATGCCCGGCATCTCGGTCATCACGACAACCGCCGGTCCTGCTCCACTGACGTGAACGCGCTTCTCAGCTCCCTCGATCGTGACCTGACGATGCTCGAAGTCGTCCAGCGGGTCGTCTGTCGAGATGTTCGGGCGCATCATCCTGCCTCCTCTGAGTTGCCTCCAACATGCTGGCATGCGACGAGGGCATCCAGTGTCGAGTATGACATCATACGGGGAGGATCTGACATGAAGCGCGTGGAGGTCCTCGTGCTGGAGGGCGCGATGCCCTCAGGAGTAGCGATCACGTTCGACATGTTGGACACGGCAAACCGCCTCCTCGAGATGAAGGGACAGGCTCCGGCCTTCGTGGTGCATGCAACGGCTAGCGGCTCGAGGAGACCCGCACTGGCGTCTAAGCTGGAGAACACGCCCGACCTACTCATCTTGCCTGGCCTTGGATTTACCAGCGAGCCAGCCATCGTGGCCGGATTGGCGCGGGCCGATATGGACCCCGCGCGGCGGCGCCTGGCAGCCGTGGCGGCACGAGGCACCGAGATCGCCGCATGTTGCTCTGCAACGTTCCTGCTCGCTGACACAGGTCTTCTCGACCGGAGACGCGCAACCACCACTTGGTGGCTCGCCCCGATCTTCCGTCGCCTCTTCCCAGCTGTAAATCTGGACGCCGGTGCCGTTGTGGTCGCGGACGGGCCTGTACTCACCGCGGGCGCCGCCATGGCTCAAATTGACCTGATGCTCACCTTGGTAGCGCGACACGCAGGACCGGCGATAGCGGACGCCTGCGCCCGCTACATGCTGCTCGACAATCGACGATCGCAGACACCCTACGTGGCGCTGGGGCTGCTCACTGCCGCGGACGATAGAGTCGCACGCGCCGAGGCTTGGGCGCGGCCCCGGCTGGAACATGGTATAACCGTCGATCAGCTCGCCGCCGCGGCCGCCCTCGCTCCGCGAACGTTTGCTCGACGTCTCGAGCGTGTGACCGGCCTTTCCCCCGTCCGCTTTCTGCAGCGAATGCGATTGGAGCGCGCAATCGAACTCGTGCACTCGACCCGCCTCCCGTTTGAGGAGATTGCTCGCCGCGTCGGCTACGCCGAGCCCTCGACCCTGAGACGCCTCTTCCGCCGGGAGGGGCACAGCGCGAGGTCCTTGCGCGCCGGTCACGAGGCTGCGGCCTAACTCCGAACATACGGCGGAGCGCGGCGTCGAACAGGTTTAAGGATCTGCTGAAACTTAAAGTTCGCCGAGCTTGAGAGAACTACGTCGATCGGTGGCCAGAACGTCGCATGTGTTGCCCACTGCTTGAAGGGAGAAGAGCAAGATGTTGGGAGTACTGAGCGGAGGATGCGTTTGTGGAGCGATCAGGTATGTTGTGGTTGAAGGTTCAAGATTTCTTCCATATGCTTGTCATTGTACAGAATGTCAGTCGCGTACCGGCAGCGCTTTCAGTGAAAACATGCTTGTCGCCAGAGAGTCTCTGCGGATTGACGGAAATCTGGATCAGGGCACTTACTCACAGAACGGCAGGGGAGTTTCCTCGACGTACGGCTGTGTTAGCTGCAAGGTGCAGATCTTCACTGAAAGCACCAAGCGTCCCGGCTTTGCATCACTCCGGAGCGGGACGCTCGATCGGAGTTCAGAAGTGGTGCCGGCGGCACACTTCTGGATCCGCAGCAAGCAGACATGGGTAAGCCTGCCGAAAGAGGCCCCGGCCCACGCTGAGCAGCCCGCCACCACCGCAGAATGGTTGGGGTTCGTAGGCAGGGCCTGACGAAAGCGTATGCCTGCGCATGCGACTGCTTTTAGGCCCGGCAGCGAGGGCCTCTCCGATCGACTGCCGCTCGAATGACCCCGCTTGCGCTGCATTCCTAGAGCGGCTGTCACGTGCGGGTCATCCTGATCAGACGTTCCGGTAAGAAATAGTTAATCGGGGTGTCTTGAGTGACCTCTAGCGGAGCCGCGGTTCGGTTCCTTTCGGCCGTGCCAGCTCTACGAATGAGGGGTCCAGAACATGAGAATACATATCGCACCCACGATGGCCGCCAGCCTAATGCTCTGCTGCACGCCGTCCGCACTCGCAGCTACGATCGTGCCGGTGAAGGTAACTGCGTCGGACACCTTCTCGTTATTTGGCCAGTACAAGCAGGAGAATCTGATCAACGGCAGCGGCCTGTCTGTTGGGCTCCACGACTCCAACTTTGCGAACATGTGGATGACCAATCTGGGGGTCAATCAAGCTTCGATCCTCTTCGATCTGGGCTCGACCTACCGGCTGGATGGCGCAAACATTTGGAACTACAATTTCGGCAATCCCGCTGAATTCCAATCGACAATCCTGCGCGGGGTGAAAGATTTCCGTCTTCTGGCCTCGAGCAGCGGCGTCAGTTTCGCCCCCGCAATCGAAGGCCGGCTGGCGATTGGAACGGGACAGCCTCTCGCCGCACAGACGATTCAACTGAACGCAGTGGGGCGCTACCTTCGGTTCGAGATTCTCACGAACTACGGCCAGGGCACGTATGCCGAGCAAGATTGGAACAGCGGCCTCTCTGAAGTTCGTTTCTCGGGAACCGCAGTTCCCGAGCCTGCAACCTGGACGATGCTGCTCGGCGGGTTTGCATTCGTCGGGGCAGCCTCCCGGCGTAAGAGCACCGACGTAAAATACGCGTAATCTCGCCGTAAGGACCTGAACAGCTCCACCAGCGAGAGCTTGGTGGAGCACTTCTATCGGTACAGAATACCGGTGAGACCCACCCCTCAGTCTGCTCCTTGATTTGACCCATGCTTAACCGGCTGGACTCCAATGCGGCGCTATTCGCTACCGAGCCACGGCGATGCTCGACAATGCGCACTTATGTCACTGCCGCATGTGTCAGAAGGCAGTAGGTTGGCTTTTCGCGGCACTGGTGGCGGCACCGAATGACGCATTGGCCTTCACGCGAGGAGACCCCGCGACCTTTCTTAGCTCCGATCGCGTATAACGCGGCTTCTGTGCGGCGTTTGGAACACTACTCTTCTTTCGAGAAGCAGGCAGCGGGCGCACTAACCTAACCATGGGATCACCAGAACATCCGAGCGCCTTTCCCCCCAAGGCTTAGGCACGGGTCGAGGCGCGAGTGACGTGGTGGCACGATCTCAACGACCGCGCACCCGACGAAAACTTTTGAGGAGGGCTAGAACGGGACGCAATCACATCAACCCGGTGCTCAAACCGGCAACATCCGTATCATGATACTAGCCGTCAACGAGTTCGTGGGATCCCGTGATGGTGCTCTCGAACCTGCCCTAGAAGACCGCCACGGTTGCTCAGCGGCCAAAGATTGTGCGCTAGTTTTACGTCAGCCGATCTGCCGGGACTGCCGGAGGTCGGCGCGCTTCTTGACGAAGGTCTTGGCGATAGAAGCGGCCGGCATTGGCCGACCGTAGAGGTATCCCTGCGCCTCCTCACACCCGAGCTTTATCAACGCAGTCTCCTGCGCCTCCGTTTCCACGCCCTCAGCGATCACCGCAAGATCAAGGCTTCTCGCCATGCCGACCACGGCCTCGACAATGGCCGCGTCTCCGGCCTTATGGTCAATCTGCGCCACAAAACTCCGATCGATCTTGAGCCGGGTGAGCGGATATTTCTGCAGCAAGCTCAAGGATGCGAAGCCAGTCCCGAAATCGTCGAAGGCAATGCCTACGCCTACGGTTTTCAGCCTCTTCAGCGCTTTGGTTGATTGATTACTGTGGCGGAGAACTGTGTTCTCTGTGATCTCGATTTCGAGCTGAGAAGCACACAGTCTATGACGTTGAAGTGTTGATGACACGACGGCAAAAAGGCGATCGGAGCGGAGCTGGGCAGGGAATAGATTAACTCCTACCCGTAGGGCTCCTAAGCCAGACAGCTGCCACTCCGAGGCTGCCCTACATGCTTGATCGACGATCCAGTCACCGACCTCCTCAGCGATAGAGCTTTCTTCAAGAACTTCGATGAATGCTTGCGGTGATAGGAGGCCGTGATCAGGGTGACGCCACCGCAGGAGAGCCTCAAAACCGGCAAGCTGTCTGTCCGCCAAGGAGACTTGCGGCTGGTACCACAATTCGAACTCGTGTCCTACGAGCGCCGTGCGCAATTCATTGGCTAGACGGTGTCGCTGCTCGGAGCTGTTCTGCATGGCGCGCGCAAAGAAGTTCCGTGCGCCTCCCCCCTCGCCTTTGGCGCTATAGAGGGCGAGATCGGCTCTCGACAGCAACTGCTCTACACCGCATGCATCCTTGGGCGCCATGGCGATACCGATGCTCGTTCCAACGAAGATCAACTGTCCTGCGAGGTCAAAGGGCTGCTCCAGGCTTGCGAAAACTGTTCTTGAGATCTCGTCGACCCGGAGGGGATCGGCGCAGTCGGTAAGCAGTACGGCAAACTCGTCACCGCCCAGCCGAGCTACAAATCCAGCGGCTCCTACTGCCTCGTTTAGCCGCGCGGCAACCAACGCCAGAAGCGAGTCACCGATAGAGTGGCCCAAGCTGTCGTTGACGTGCTTGAAGCCATCCAAGTCCAACAGCATAAGGGAGCATGGCGCCTCGTCGATTGTCGCTGCTAAACGCGCGTGCAGCGCGTTGCGGTTCGGGAGCGACGTAAGCGTATCGCAATGTGCGAGGTGCTCGAGTCGACGCTGCGCGGTCTGTCGGTCCGTGATGTCGCGGAGCAAGGCACCAAACATTGGCTTCCCGCCTTCGAACCACATCGACAGCGACAGTTCCACTGGAAGCTCGTGACCCTCTGCATGGAGGGCCAGCATCTCAACGGAATGCCCCGCAAGTCGGGCTTTGCCGGTCAGAGCGGCGCGCGCAAGGCCAGCATCATGAGCCGCCCTGTGCCGCTCTGGAATGATAATCGAAATAGGCCTGCCTAGCGCCTGCTCCGGGCGGAAGCCGAGAAGCTGCTCCGCTGCGCTGTTCCAGCGCATGATCAAATTGTCTGGGCCGGCGCAGATCGCCGCTACGCCGGAGCTGGCAAGCATGTGCTCGTATCGCATGAGAGCTTGCTGATCGACTTCGGATTGGCCCACTCCTGAGTCCACAGTTTACCCGATCCCCTTCTGGCTCAGAGTTCGTAGCTGCATTGAGTTAATGCTTTGATTATAAGTCACGTTCCACCGTCTCGGGAAGCGCTGCCTGCCGCAACATCAGGTGAAGGAGCGCGACGCTAGTCGCTCAACACTCTAACCTTTGAAGGTCCGCTACGGGTGGATTGCGTTGAAAAACTTCGGCGCTGCTTTTTGGCCGGCAACATTCGAATCCTCAGAGTTTCTAAGGCGCACGAATGATCCAATGCGGCTTCTGTCTTTGAATCATTGTTGCTGAAAATGCGCGCAGCTGACGCCCCCGCTGACTTTTTCAACAAAATAGGCGCTGAGCGGACGTTCAGGCGCCCAGGCCGGAATGGCCGACAAGGGCGCATGGCGGGCGCTGGGCCATCTTCGAAGCCCTTCAATGCGGCAAGCCGGAATTTGTAGCTATCAGCCATTCCGAAGCATGGGCTTGAGCGAGGGAACATACGTCGCTCCGACGCGCAGCGTCGGCCCCGAGTCCAAATCGACCACAAAATGTCCATAGCCGAGTCTGCGGAAGCTCTTTACCGCTGCCTTGCGGACAAGCGCTGAACGGCGGACGCGAAGGAAATCGTTGCCCAGTCGCTCGTGCATGCGGGTCAGGCTCTCTCGAAGGATGGCGGAGTCCGCGCCTGTGTGGAGCAGGATGTAGTCACCTTCGGCTTCCACCCAGACGATCTCCTCCACAGGCACTCGGACAAAGCGGCCGTTCCGTTCCGCCCAGAGTTCTCGGCTCGCGGCAGCCGATCCGGCGGAACCTTGGGAGGTCCGCAGCGCCGCGACGACCGCCCTTAGTTCGGCGAGCTCAACCTCTACATCCCCCGCGCCCAGCTGACGCTGAGCCTTCTCGAGCGCCGCTTGCAAGCGTTCGAAGTGCACCGGCTTGAGCACGTAGTCGATTGCGGACGCGTCGAATGCCCGTGCCGCGAAGGAGTCGAAAGCTGTGACGAACACGGTGGAAGTCCGATAGAGCGGCGCCAGGGCGTCGAGCAGACCGAACCCGTCCATTCCCGCCATCCGGATATCGAGCAGCAGAATCTCCGGCCGGAGCTCGGGAATGCGATCAAGGGCGGCTGCTCCCGACCCGGCGGTGCCGATGAGCGAGAAATTTGGCATGCGCTGGATCAGAAGTTCGAGCCGGCGCAGAGCGACAGGCTCGTCGTCGACCGCGAACACCGTCGTCGTCATCGCCGCTCGATCGGAAACGATAGTTGGGCGCGAAACCCGTCGGCGCCCTTGTGCCGCGACAATGTCGCACTTTCTCCGAAGCGCGTCCGCAAGCGGTCGGCGACATTGGCGAGGCCGATGCCGAATCCCTTCGCGCCCGCATCTCCCACGCCGTTATCCGCAACCTCTATCAGGATGCGCTCGCCTTGGCGCGTCGCCGCGATCCGCAGGCGGAGCGGTTTATCTGGTGTAGGGACGGCGTGCTTGAGCGCGTTCTCGACCAGCGGCTGTAGGATCAGGTTCGGCACGATGGCGTCAATGAGGTCGGGGGGCAGATCGATCGATACGTGCAGCGCCTCTTCGAACCGAAGCTGTTCGATCGACAGGTAAAGCTGCTGGAGAGCGATCTCGTCGCCGAGCCGCACATCCTGCGTGGGCGGCTGGGCGAGGCTGGCGCGAAAGAAGTCCGACAGGCGCAGCACCGCGGCCTCGGCGGCGTCGTTGCGGCGGTCCAGGATCAGCGTCGCGACGGTATTCAGAGTATTGTACAGGAAATGCGGGTTGATCTGATAGCGGAGCGCCCGGATCTCCGCCTCTCGCGCTTGCTCCTGCAGGGTCGCCATGCGTCGGTCGCGGCGCCGTATCTCCCCTTCGCGCAGCAGCACGAGATTGCCGGCCACCCAGATCGCGAAGGGGGCGATCCAAAAGAGGCTGATGGCCGCCACTTTGGGCACATCGGACAGCAGCGGATCCCATTTCGTCCAAAGAACACTCACGATCAGCCGATGCGCGAACTCGAACAGCAGCGCGCTGACGAAAACCAGCAGGACCGCCAGCAGGACCTGTTGCCCGAGAGGTTTTCGTGTGCCCCTGACCAGGAGGCCGCGCTGCCCAACGCTGAACAGGGCCGCGGTGAGGACGATGACGCTGTTGCCCTTCAGGTGCGTCCAATCGACCTGCATCCCGTAAACGGCGGCGTTGAAGAACAGGACGAGCAGGACGAACAGGGTCCAAGCGCCAGCCGCCGCCAAGGCAGATTTGGCGAGCGACATCGGTTGCGGGGTGAGGGGCGAGGTCCGGCTCTCCACATCCCGTTTTCCCAAGCAGCACCCGCCCTGTCGACCCTGGTTCACCGCAGCATTGCCGCATTCGTCGCAAAGTCACGGCGTTCGGCGCTCCACTCCCAAGCTCATCGCTTTCCGCCTCACCAGCCCGACCGGGCTGCGCTCTAAACGTCGGGCGGCCGGAGCAGAGGCGGCGATCAGCCGACGCGCCACTTGTCGCTCGTCAGACTGGATCAGGGAGTGAGCAGAGGTGAATATGTTGCGCAGCTTGGGGGTGAGTGTCGCGGCGATCGCGGGGATGACGTCCATGCCGGCCCAAGCCGCCGTGCAGGTCTTTTTCGGAGAAAAGCTCGTTAACTCGGCGGGCACCGTTGACGGTGCGCCGGTGACCGCGCGCGGACAATTCCAGGATCAGCTGGAAGGCACGAGCGTCGAGAGTTTCGAGGGGTTCACCTCGACCCCGACCTCGCTCAGCTTCGTCGGATCGGCAGGCACAATCGGCGCGACCCTGTCGCGCGATGGCGCCTCACTCTCCTCCAGTGCAACGCTGGGACGTTATGCAACGTCGGGCAGGCGCTATCTCTCGCTCTCAAGCTCCGGGTCGTTCCTGCTGACCTTCGACACGGCCGTGTCTGCGATCGGGTTCTACGGAACCGATCTCGGCGATTTCGACGGTCAGCTCTCGATTGAGCTGACGCGCGGAAGCGAAAAGGAACTGGTCACCATTCCGCATTCGCGCAACGCACCGAACGGAGCGCTCGCGTTCTTCGGGCTGATTGACAAGGCCAACCCTTTCACCGCGGTGCGGTTTATCAGCACCAGAAGCAGCGCTGTCGACAATTTCGGCATCGACGACATCACGATCGGCGATCCGGCGCAGGTAGCGAGCGTACCCGAGCCAGCGGCTTGGGCCCTGATGATGCTGGGCTTTGGAGCCATAGGCGGCGCGTTGCGCCGGCGGCGCGTGACCCTGGTCGCCTGCGCCTGACGCCGCCCAGGGAGCGGCGGAGCCTTTCCCATTCCGTCGCTCCCACCTTGCTGTCCAAGAGATATGATCGCCATGCTCACATCGTTCGTCGCGGCTTTGGGCCTTCTCAGCAGCAGCGCGTCTGCCGAAGCAGCCGGTCTGCGCCGGCAAGCCGGCCTTGGCATCACCATGGCGGCCGCCGACCGGCCCGACGGTGTGCTGATCGAGCAGATCGCGCCGGGGGGCAACGCCGACCGGCTGCGGATGCGGGCGGGCGACTTGCTCGTCGCCGTAAACGGCACGCCTGTGCGCAACCGCGCCGCCGTCGCCGCGGCCACCTCCGGCCTTCGTGAGGGCGACATGCTGACCGTCTCGGTCGCAAGAGGGGGCCGAACTCTCAGCCTGTCCGGAACCGCGACGGGCAAGCCGCTGGAGACATATCCAAACGCGGATGTGGAATATGGCTCGGCACCGTTCGAAAACGCCAAGCTGCGGACGATCATCGCCCGGCCGGCCGGTTGGAAGGATGGCCCGGTCGTCTATTTCATCCAGGGCTATCCCTGTGCGCCCGTCGAAGGCGGATCGCCCGATCACAGCTATACGCAGCTGCTCGGTCACCTGCTGGCCAAAGGCATCGCCGTGTACCGCATCGACAAGCCGGGCGCCGGCGACAGCGGGGGCCCCGCATGCTCCAGCATCGGCTTCGACCAGGAGGTCCGTGCATTTGCCGCCGGCTACCGTCACCTGATAGGCGAGATGGGGATCCCTGCCGAGCGCATCTTCCTCTTCGGCCACTCGATGGGCGGATTGGAAGCGCCGCTGCTGGCTGCACAGGGACCGGCGCCGCGCGGCATCGCGCTGTTCGGAGGAGTGGTGCGCAACTGGCGCGACTATCAGCAGGCGGCGCTGAGCCTGCAATCGTTCGAGCTGTTCGGCAACGATCCCGTCGCAGCCATGGCCTATGGCGAGCGCGCACGCCCGGTCGCCGACCTGTTCTTCACATCGACCGCCTCCCCGGAAGAGCTTGCGCGCGGCAAGCCGGAAACAGCCGAGCTGATGCGCTCGGCCCTCGGCTGGACCGAAGGGGACCAGATGGCGGGTCGCCATTTCTCCTATTGGCGTGAGATCGCGGCAACGCCCCTGGCGCCGGCCTGGCGCGATGCGCTCAGCAATGTGCTCGTGCTCTACGGAGAGTCCGACATCGTGGCCGTAAACGACGAGGACCACCGCTTGATCGCTGAGATCGTGAACCACTATCGGCCGGGCACCGCGCGCTATGTTCCTTTGTCTGGCACCGAGCACGGCATGAAGTTTGTCGGCGATCGCGCGGCGCTTCGTGTGGCCATGAAGGACCCGCGACGGCTCCGCGCCGCGCCGTTCGACACTCGCGTGACGGACAGGCTTGCCGACTGGATTAACGAGTCCATGCAGGCGCCGCCAGTCGCGGCTCGCTTCCAGCGTCCCATCCCAGCCTCACAGGATTAGAGCTCATGACCGCACTTTTCGCAGCTGCCCTCGCGCTTGCGCCTGCGGCGGTCGCTCCGCCGATCGATCCCGCCGAGATCGCGGACTCGTTCGACGGCCAGGACCTAGCGAGCGGCTGGACCTGGTTCCACCAAGCTTATGGCTGGCCGAACAAGCTCAAAGTAGCGGACGTGAACCGATCGTCGCCCGGCATGCTGCGCATGGAGCCCTACCATGCCGGCTGGGTGCGCGACCTGAACGCGCCCTTCCTGTTCAAAACGGTTCGCGGGGACTTCGACGTGCGGGCCCGCGTTCGTATGCGCGGGGCGGACAGGCCGGTGCCGGGCGGCACCTGGTCGCTGGGCGGGCTAATGGCGCGGCTGCCGAACGGGCTGTCGGCCGCGACCTGGCAGCCGTTCCGGGAGAACTGGCACTTCATTACCACGGGAGTGGGCTATGAGGCCGGCAAGCCGGTCACCGAGACCAAGGGCACCTACAACAGCTATTCCTCGCTGAAGCTCAGGCCGTTCGTGAGCGAATGGGTCGAGTTGCGTCTGGTGCGCGTCGGCACGGCCTTGTTCACGATGGCGCGGCCGGACGGGGACACGAACTGGCAGCTGCGCGATCGGTTCTACCGCATGGAGATGAACCCGTTCATGCAGGTGGGGCTGATCGCCTACACCAACAGCCCAGACGTGAAGCCCGCGCCAGAGGATGCGGCGACGGAGAACCGGACGCTCGAGACCTCCGCCCGTGTCGATGCCGTCTTCGAGGTCGACTGGATCAGGGGGCAGCGACCGCGTGCGTCGAAACTCGACTATTGGTCCATCAAGGACGGCGATCGTGAAGCCTTGCTCGCCGGATGGTTTGCGCAGGTGAACGGCACAAACAAGCTTTCCGATCCCAACCTGCCTGAGGCGGAGGTCCTGCGTCTGCTCGGCGACTGACCTTCCAGACTGACCGATCAAGCATCCCGTCACCGACAACCAACTCGACGAGAAGGTAGGTGGGTGTCGAGGTACGGATTATTGCCGGATCGGAGTAGCGCGTTTTCTGGCCGCAGTTCACCATTAAGCGGACGCTCGACCGCAGAGAGCGAATGACCTAAAAGGGCGCCAAATCGACACCGCGAGACTGCAGCAGCATCCTATGGGCGTGATACGAAGATCGCTACCAACGCCACCAACACCGCACCAGTAAGCAGTAGAAAATGAACTGCGCTCGCGTGAAACGCGGCTAATGCCGCCGCCGCTAGCACTGTGCCGAACAGCCCATAGAAGATGGTCAAACGCTGGCTGGCACGCAGACGATAGAAGGGGCTAGCCGCGTTTATCGCATGGGTAAGCCCGATGCCAGGCAGTCGGGGCGTGAGGATGTCTTCGACTTCGTTGCCGTGCTTGACCGCTCCTCGGAGCAGTCGGTGATACCAGTGTAGATCCATGAGGTAGAACGCGAACCAGCATAGGAGCGCCGCGACGAGGATCCAGCCTGTCAGCGGGAAAATGCGACCGGCAAACGTGACAGTCGATCCGTCCTTGAGCGCATAGCCAGCGGCTGCGAGGAACGCTCCAAACACAGTGATCGCGATGTTGCGGACTCGCATGCTCAGATCATTAAAATGCTGCTGCACCTGGATGGTGACCTTCCAGATCTCGAGCTGCGCCTTTTCCTCATCCGTCATGCTTGAGCCCATAGCCAGTTGCATCCACAGATTGACGCGCTGGCGCCCTCGCCGCAACACGAGTGAGAAGCCGTTTAACGCTTAAAGATGCCCCGCACGCGTCCGCAGGCGCCGATGCCAACATTGTAAATAACTCATGTCCACCACTCATGGTGGCAGGAGTAAAAATCATGAAGCGTGACCATTTGCTGATAAGCCGCCACATCATCCATCCTGTGTCGGTTATTGAAAAGATGGATCTAGACTGCAGGACGCCCTTCGGTCTCTTCGAAACAGACAACGGCAACCGCTTCATCATCTCAGACGATTTTGAGGGCCGGATCGCCATCGTCGTTGAACATCCCAAGTTACCAGCTTTCACATGGCTTGCGCTTGGCAACAAGGCGCTCGACCGCGGTTGGTGGCGCGGTCCTTTCCGGGTGCAACTAATGAGCGCGTGGCACGGCAATCCCGGCAAGCCGAAGATGGGCCTGCTCGGCTTCACTGGCGACTGCCCTGCCCTCTACTGTCGCGGCGAGGATGGCGAGAAACAATGGGTGGCGCTTGGCTACGCGGGCGCGGCCCCAAACGATGATGCGTTTCCCGACTTTGACGGCTGGTCGATCGAAGCCGTTGACGCGAAGCAGCCCTTCTTCTCGCGTCACCCTAGCGTGCCACGACGTAAGGATCGATAACCGCACGTCTGATGGAATCGGATGGGGCGAAGTCATGGACCTCGCCCCATCGCCTTTCGCACGTCTAACAGAGCCTTCCCGTCGCCAGTACCAGCTTCGGCCAGGTGCGGCCGCTATATATGCAAACACACTATTTCGGCTCTGCGCTTTAAAAAGCACCCGCCGGTCCGGACACTTGCAAAGGCAGTGCCGACTGTCGACTGCTATGAGGTGCGGCCTACCAACGATAGAGGTTTGCCCTAACCGAACAGCGGATCATCCCCGTCGTTCCTCGGCGCATCGGGCAGCTTGAAGCAGTATACCCGTTCCGGCTTCCGCTCGTCGTCAATCTTCCGCTTGGCGGGTGTTGTCAGACTAAAAATCGCGAGCTACCCGTTCCACAGGTTGCTCTCCCAGGTGTCGTTCTCTTGCGCTCGCGAGATCCCTGCCTGACGACCGTTCGAGGTCAAGTCAGGCGCCGGAGGCTGCGCCAATCCAGCTTGCTTTGACAACATCCTGGCGACCACCAGATGATAACAGTGAGAGGGCAATTAGGAGTCGGCGTTGGGTGTGGGTTCCTGGTCTGGTCGTCTCCGGAAATGCTAGCGCTTGCGTTGCGCACATGGTGCGGAGGGGGCCTAAACTCGATCCCGAAGGTAGTTGTCAGCTCGCTTTGACAGCACCCTAAGAAGTAGTGCTGCGCTAGGCGCGCCAGCAGCTTTGGCCCAAATCGGTTGTTCCCTAAGTCTCTATCACTCACCAGGAATAGACGCGTCACCTGAACCGGTAGGCGGCATTCAGTCCCCGCTAACCGCGCCAGGCGGCACAACCCTCTACCGACGCCGGCCTTTAGCCGCAGCCCTCGTCGAAAGGTTAGGCGGAACAGTTCACGCCGCCTTGCATTCTCTGCTGCGGTGCAGCATTCCTGCCGAGTGTTTTGTGCGAGTGCTTATTTATGGGCCGAACCCTGTCGCTACGACCGCGTGCTGCACTGTCTTCAGCAACCCTCGATGACCTCAGCGGTGGCGAGGATCCACATGTGGTCGCAAGCCTCATAGATGCCATCGCCAAAGGCTCGTGTGTGTCGGTCACCTACAATCGCGGTACGTCGGTGCTCTAACCCTACGCACTCATCAAAGAACATGACGCATTACACCTGAAGGCCAGCACGGTTTTCAGAGATGGCAAATCACCACGCGAACCAAAGCTTGGTACGTTCAGGGTCTCAGGTCTCACCGAAGTTGCACTCTTGGGAAGCTACTTCGAGCCTAAGAAGGAGTGGCTCGACGAGATAAGCAGCGCGGCCGCCGACACCATTGCCAGGGTTCCAGTCCGTCGGGCGAGCGCTGGAATATCGAGATGAGGACGTCCGCTCGGTTCGGGCGGATGCTGATCTTGGGCGCCCTTATGTTGGTTGTTGGAGCCATGCTGACGAATATCGGCTGAGCTTTTTTTGTAAACAGCATGAGAGCAGTTTCAACCGGTGCCCGCTCGCCGGCCGTCTCAAGTCCGCACATTGGGAACTTGGCTAATCTAGCTGACCAGCGCCAGGGAAAAGCTCTGCCAGCTTGGCGGCCAAGTCCGACTGGCGATATGGCTTTGTGAGCCGAGGCAGGTCGGCTGCCACGCCCTCCGCTTCTGCGTACCCCGACACGACAAGCAGCGGAAGTTTCGGTTTTCGAGCACTCACCTCACGGGCTAGTTGGGTGCCTGTCATGCCAGGCATCAAGTGGTCGGTTATGACAAGGTCACATGACGCGCCGCCGTCGATCAGACGGAGAGCCTCCTCAGCCGACCGTGCTTCCGTTACGGAGTAGCCGATGTCCACGAGCATGTCGGCGGTTGATGCCCGAACAAGGTCCTCATCATCAACCAAAAGAACCGTCCCACGACCAAGGCCGGCGGTGCTAGTTTCAGCGGTGTCCTCCTTCGTTGCGACCTGATCTTCGCTCTGCGGAAGCCAGAGCTCCACCGTGGTTCCAACTCCTAAGTCACTGCGGATGAAGAGCGCTCCGCCGAGCTGAGCTACAAGCCCATGAACCATTGAAAGGCCTAGCCCAGTACCTCTGCCGACGCCCTTGGTTGAGAAGAACGGCTCAACAGCTCGCTTCAGGGTATCTTCGGCCATGCCAACTCCGGTGTCCCGCACCGAGAGTCGGATGTATGCACCTGCTGGAAGCGCGGGCGCCTGGTCCTGTCCTGACGTGGCCGCAGACACCGAGATACGAAGCGTTCCACCATCTGGCATTGCGTCTCGTGCATTTACGCTCAGGTTTAGCAAAGCCATCTCAAGCTGATTGAGGTCGCCCTTTGCATTTGGCAGTTCCTCGGAAACGTCCAGAACAACTTTGATCCGAGGTCCTGCAGTGCTCGCCACCAGTTCGGCCATGCCGGAGACCAACTTAGAAACGTCGACAGCAACAGGCTGAAGAGGTTGACGGCGGGCAAAAGCAAGAAGGCGCTGAACTAGGGTCTTTGCCCGCTCAGCAGACTGGAGCGCTCCGCTGATTAGGCGCCCCTCTCGTTCGTCCGACCGCTGCTTACGTTGCAGCATATCGAGCGAGCCAATTATCGGTGTGAGAAGATTGTTGAAATCGTGGGCGACGCCGCCCGTAAGGCTGCCCATCGCCTCCATCTTCTGCGAGTGTCGGAGTGCGTCCTCGGCGAACACTTGAGCGGTCACGTTGCGGCTTGAGCCCATCAGGCGCACCACGCGGCCGCTGGCATCTCGGACCGGGACGATCGACGTATCCCAGTGCTGCGGATTGCCTGTCAAATCGTATACTTCACGGTACTGGTAAACTTCGCCGCTACTAACCACCCGTTGGTACGTCTCGATCAGCTTCTGCAAGGCTTCCGGCGGCAGTATCTCGTCTATACGCCTACCCTGAACTTCATCCAGCTTGAAGCCGACGCCTGCCTCATGTGCCGGATTTACCTGCTCGACGATGAACCCGTCCGGCTCAACACCTATGACGAACAGCGCTTCTGGTGAGTTCTCAAAATAGGCGCGATAAAGCGCATCGGCTTCCCGGCGAGCTGACTCGGCTTCTGCAAGCCGCGCTTCTGCTCGAACTCGTTCTGAGACATCATAGGCCGTTAGGACGACGCCGATCTGCCTCCCCAGGTCGTCCCGCAGCGGGGAGAACCGAACCTCGTAGGCAACCCGTTCGTGGCTTGGGATGCCGAACTCTTTGACGATGACGTGCTCTTCGCCAGCAAGAGCTTTGGCAAACTCAGCCTCGACCATTGAACGTTCTTCTGGCGCTGGTATTTGCGCTAGGAAGTTGTCTCCCGGCCTTGGTCTTTTGCCGTATATTCGCTCGAACTCGTCAACGTTTGTGCGATTGATGGCCAAGATGTTGAACTGAAGGTCCAAAACCAGGATGGATGCAGTTGCGTTCTCCACGACGCTGGCCAACACTTGACGCTCGGCTAATGCCTCGGCCACTCGTTGCTCAAGTGTCTCATTCAGCTCCCGAAGACGAGCTTCACTCTCGCGCAGTTGAGCCTCTACCTTCCGCCGATCGGAGATGTCGTTGAACAATATGCCAACCCGTTTCTCCTCAGGTGCGCCGGCGGCGAAGGCAAAGACGTCAAACCAGCGGTTCAGGTGATCCGACCCCTGTTCGAAGCGCTCGGCCACTCCGGTTCGAGCAACCCGGCCGTATGTGTCGAACCAATGCTCCTCCAGGTTTGGCACCGCGGCGCGCAGCCAGTGGTTTAGAATCTCCTCCCGGAAGCCTGTGTGCCTGAAGAAAGCTGGATTGGCCTCGACGACGCGATAGTCGACCCGGTTGCCGGCAGCCTCCAGATCCACCTCGACAACGCAGAAGCCTGACTCGATCGAGTCAAATAAGGTTCGGTAGCGGGTCTCACTCTGGCGCAGCGCCAGTTCGGCTTCGCGGCGATCATGGATGTCAACGGAGGCGCCGAACCAACGAACGATCGTGCCGGTTTGATCGCGATACGGTTCAGCACGGACCAGGAACCAGCGATACTCTCCGCTGGCCGACCTAATCCGATGCTCGACGGTAAACGTTGTTTGATCCCGACGAGCTAGCTCGAAAGCCGCCATGGTTGCCACACCGTCGTCGGGGTGGACGTGGTTCGCTGACACCTCGGCTGCAGTGGTCGGCTCAAACGGCGCGCCAGTGTAGCTGGTCCATTGCCTGTTGAAGAACTCGACCCGCCCCTCATCGTCTGTGATCCAGACGATCTGCGGCACTGCGTCCGCCATAAGACGAAACCGTGCCTCACTTTCCCGTAGAGCTGCCTCGGCCTGGTACGCCTCAGTGACGTCGTACCCTTCTACAAATATGCCGGTGACTTGCCCGGTTTCATTCGTGACGGGCTCATAGATGAAGTTCAGGAAACGCTCTTCCTGGCTGCCATCGGCTCGTTGCAGGCGAATTGGGGTGCGATCCGCACCGTAGCGTTGGCCCGACGAATAAACTCGATCTAAAAGCTCGAAAAACTGCTGGTCCTGAAGCTCTGGAAAAGCGTGGCGAACCGCTTTCCCCACGTATTCTCGGTCGCCAAAAAGGCGACGGTAAGCGGCGTTGGCGAATTCGAAGATGTGATCAGGGCCGTGGAGAATCGTGATGAAACCTGGTGCCTGCTCGAATAGCTGACGCTGCCGATCGGCGTCCGCTTGCCGCCGCCGCTCGCTGAGCACCTGCCCCGTGATCTCTATGCAAGGACAGAAGAAACCAGCGACTGCTCCAGCTTCATCTTTGACCGGAGTGTAGGAAAACGAGAAGTGGGTTTCTTCAGGGTAGCCGCGCCGCTCCATGATGAGCTTGATGTCATCCATCTGCACAGCGGAGCCAGCGTAAGCCTCAGCCACGATGGGCTCCAGATCGGCACGTATTTCAGCCCACACGTGCAGGAAATCTCGGCCGAGGGCCTCTGGATGCTTAGCCGCGAGAATCTCTGCGTACGCGTCGTTGTAAAGGAGAGTCCGCTCAGGGCCCCAAGCAACGAACATCGGCTGGTTCGACCCGAGCATCACGTCCGTCAGTGTTTTTAGCGGCTGAGGCCAGGATTCTGCTGGGCCGATGGGCGTCGAAGCCCAATCGTGGCCCCTAACCCGCGGGCCCATCCGGCTTCCGCTGCTCAAACCGTCTCGTGGGCGTGGTTCGGGTACGCCTGCGCCTGAGTTCATCGAGACCAGTCTTTTTCGCGTGGCCGGACCCCCGTCCCGCTCCACGAACAGCCTCTAGAACCTTTGGCCGGGCGCGACGCGGACTACAAGAGGGACCGGTCCGCCAACCGCTTCGGTAGCTCGAGTCTAGAAGCCTTGACTCAGAAGCCGGCCGCTGACGAACCTCTAGCCGGTCGCCGAAAGCGGACATCCGTTCAGCGAATGCTTGCGACCTGGATGCGCCCAACCGGTCATTAGCGCCGGATAGAAGAGCTTCCGCTTGCAGGGTGAACTCGGAAAATGAAGGCGGCCCTGAGTTGCGTGCCGGCGGGACCTGAGACTTACCTTGCTCATCGCTTCCAAATGGGGGAAACCAAACACCTTCAACTCGTTACCCCCCAATGGATCAACTTCCCAGCCCTCCGGGCGGCGCGCATCTTCGCACGATTGCCATGCCAGGAGACGCCAATCCCAGTGGGGACTTCTTTGGCGGTTGGACGTTGTCGCAAATGGATCTAGCAGGCGGGACCTTTGCGGTTGAGCGAGCAGGCGGCCCCGTGGCCACCGTTGCGATCGATGCTATGAAGTTCCTGCACCCGATCGCCGTGGGCGACGAGGTCAGCTGTTTCTGCTCGTGGGCCGATGGGGGCGCCACATCGATCAAGGTGAAGGTTGAAACCTGGACCCGTATTCGCGGCGGCAAGGAAGCCGAGAAGGTCACTGAAGGGTGCTGTCAGTCTAATGCGAACAGGTCTCCGCTGCTCGCAGCTCTGACTTTGTGTGCCAAACCTCAGCTCATGACGCTGCGCCACTCGGCCAGGGCAGCCGAGCGTCGTTCCTTGTAGGTCTGTCGATCGGTGAGGTGTCGCTCCTGAGCGAAGTGGTTGTGGACCTGGGCGTGCACAGAGCTGAACTTCTGCAACGTCTTCATCTGCCTGAACCGCTGCATCACCCGCTCTCGTCGGCGGAAGGGCAGGTGTGAGTTCTCCGCGCGGTTGTTCTCCCAGCGGCCGATCTCCTGCTTCTTCTTATTGCCGATCTCGGCCATTGCCGCGGCATAGGAGCGCAGCCCATCAGTGACGATGCGTTCTGGCTTGCCGTAGCGCTTCATCGCCTTGCGGATGAAGGTCATGGCTGCCTTCTTGTCGCGGGTCTTGGAAGCGTAGCTCTCCAGCACCTCACCCTCGTGGTCGACGGCTCGCCAGAGGTAGTGCATCTCGCCACCGATCTTCACGTAGATCTCGTCCAGGTGCCACCGCCACTGACGAAAGCCGCGCATCTTCGAAGCACGCTGCTTCCGGATCTCGCTCGCGAACAGCGGACCAAACCTGTTCCACCAGAGCCGCACCGTCTCATGGCAGATGTCGATACCGCGCTCGTGCAGCAGGTCTTCCACGTTCCTCAGCGACAGTGGGTACTTCACGTACATCATCACCACCAGGCGAATCACCTCGGGTGAGCTGTTGAAGCAGCGGAACGGATTGCTGGCAGGGGAGGGGGTCATGCCCGGCTAAGGTAGCCGCCAGATCATTATCGAGCCGCTAAGTTGCTTTGACAGAGCCCTCCTGAAGGCTGGTCCGCGCGGCTCAGCAAGGTTAGGAGTTCCTTGTAACAGGGGAAAACCATGCAGCCGTCATTTGGCTTCCGCGCGATAGTCGCCGCGGTCACCGCCTTCATTGCGGGCACTGCGCTTGCGCAGACGATCCCGTCCGGCATCTACTCCATGCCGGACTCGGGCTATTCCATATCCATCGAGCCGCGAGGCGACGATCTGTCCGTTATCGAAGCGGGCAAGCAGCGGACGTATCGGAAGGCAGGGCCGGGCGCCTATCAATACTATAGCGAGATTATGGGCGCGACATACGAGCTTCGCTACAGGGACCGCGGCTCAGTTTCGGCGCTGAAGCTCGGGAGCGGAGGCGGCGCGACGCTCCTGTTTCGGCAAGGCGGTCCGGCGCCTGAAGAGCCGAAGCCGGCACTTGGCGCAGCTGTCGCCGAGAAGCCGGCTCCTCCGCCGCCACCAGGCGCGCCGCCAGCCAGCCCCTATCTGGCGGTGGCTGAAAAGTATCAGGTCTTGGCTCTGACGGACAAGAAGGACGTTCAAAGCTGGGCATTCTGCAGCGCGGCGGCTCTCAAGCGCAGCATGGCAACTAAGGCCGAGGCGGATGCATATGGTCGCGAAGCGGCAGAGAGGCTCGCCTCCATCTCCGTCGATCCCGACAAGAACCCGTGCCCTGATGCAATCCCGGTTGAGCTTTGGCCCGCGTCGAAGTCGGCGGATGCTGAAGCCCTGAAAGCGGCCAATGGTGACGCCCTTGCCTTGGCAGCGAAGCAGCGAGAGGCGATCGCAGCGATGAAGGCCAAGGAGGCGGCCGATCGAGCCGCCTTCGAGCGTGCTCAGGCGGAGCACCAGGCGGCGCTCGCGAGGGCGAAGGCGGCCCAAGAAGCGTATGAGCGCGAGCAGGCGGCGTACAAGGCCGCCGCCGCCGAATATCAGAGGCAGCTGGAAGCGACAAAGCGCGGCGGAAAGGGCAGCAACTGAACTTGCGCCGCGATAATCGGCGACAACTTCCCGCTTTCTCTACATAGCTCTGCGACACTCCGCCGCGATAAGCTGATCTCAAGCAGCGGACCTAACCCCGCCTCTGCGAAGCGAAAACTTCCTGACCGGCCCCGCTCTTGACCCCTGAGAGCGGGGCCCAGCCGTATTTGCGGAGCCTCTGCACGCAGGGGCGACCCGGCGCTTGCCCCAGTGCCGCGGATGGAACAGGTTATTGCAATGGTGAGCGGGGGAGAATTCGATGAGGGCCGGGACGAGTTTCGCTCTGTTGCTGTACGCTCCGCTGGCCATATCGGCAGCTATCGGCGCCAGTCCGGTTTCCCTTGAAGAACTCAAGTCATCGGCCCTCGGCGGCGATGCTGAAGCCGCCTATCGGCTCGGTCGCGCCTACAAGGTGGGCGTCGATGTGCCAGTCGATACCCGCCAGGCGGAGCGCTGGTTTGCGAAGGCAGTAGGGCTCGGCCACGCAAAAAGTGGCGCCGAGTACGGGCTCGTGCTGCTTCAAAACGGAAAGCCACGAGATGCACTCCCTTGGCTGAGCAAGGCCGCGGCGGCCGGGGATGCTCGGGCTCAATATGGCTTAGGCACCTTGCTGTTCAGTGGTGGCGCCGGCGAGAAGAACGAAGTTGAGGCGCGGCAATGGATGACCCGTGCAGCTCGCGCCGGCCTCCCGGCGGCCGTCGAGGCGCTGGCCATCATGAGAGACCCATCGGCGCTTGAGGCACAGCGCGCCGGGATTACCGTCGTCACTATTGGAGCTCAGCCAGTTGCCCGCCCGCCCACTCCGGCGCTGCCGACCTCTGCGAGTTCAAAGAAGGTAAGCCAAAATTGGTCGGTCCAGCTCGGCGCCTTTTCGAAGCCGGAGAATGCACGGCGCTACTGGTCGCAGGTAAAGGAGGGCAGCCCGGGGAAAGCGGCCTTTCCCGTAATCGGCGGGCTCACCCGCGTGCGCGTCGGACCGTTCGACAATCCACACGAGGCGGAGCGCTACTGCCGAGGGCACCTCAAGCATGGCCGGGACTGTCTGAAACTCAGGTCAGGCAGTTCATCGTAAAGCGATCTCCCTGGATGCCGTTCACGGCTTGGGTCGCGTCGCCGATCGCTCGCCAGCCTGCCGACAACGGGCGGCCGGCCCAACCTCCTACAGCTCGCCGTCGCGAATCTTGCGCTCTAACGTGTCGCGGAGCGAGGGAGTGCTGGCGCGCACGCGTAAGTTGCTTTGACAGAGCCGGAGCTGTTCCACCCGTTCGACTTAGAGTGCGACGTGCCGGGCGCATAGTCTGCCAGGTTGAGCGACCGATCCTCGGCTGGGTGACAGCTCTGGTTCTCTCTCATTGTCTGCAAATAAGGGCGTTTTACCGATAAATAGGAGACCCGCGGCGAGTCCGGCGCAACTGGAGTTCATCCAGAGCCCGCAGGCAGATTCTCAAGGCTCAGCATCAAAACATTTGCGAGCGTGATTCAGAATACAGCTTCGTCCCACAGCTGATTAACTTTAGAAATCGAGCCAACACTCTCGCAACACCGCAAGTAGGCGTCCGAACGACACGTCAAAGTCGTGCGAAGTTTTTTCAAAGGATCATCCAATCACTATCTATAATGTAACAAACGCGACACAGCTTCAGTCAGCCCTCACGAAGGCAGTAGGCGGTGATGTGATTTCACTCGCTGCAGGCAGCTATGGAAAGGTGAGCGTCTCCAGTCGCAACTACGCGTCTAATGTCACGATCAAGGCCGCGAGCGCGACTGATCCAGCTCATTTGGATGGGCTATTTGTTTCGAAATCGTCGAACATCTCGTTCTCCGGTCTCGACTTGGGCCGTGCGGCGCCGGCTGACAACCCATCCTGGATCCAACTCAACTGGATCAAGGACTCGTCCAATATTCATCTGAAGAACGTTCATGTACACGGCTCCGGCGACGATGATCCCACGAATGACGGAATCGGGGTATTCATCGGTAGGTCAACAGGGGTGAAAGTCGAAAACTCGACCTTCTCTGACCTATATCGAGGTGTTGCCATACAGCAGAGCAATGCAACCACTGTCTTGTCTAACTACTTCGAGACAATCCGTTCAGACGGAGTCGTTGCGGCCGCCGTCAACGGCCTCATCGTTGATGGCAACAGCTTCACCGACTTTCAACCAGTGCTGGGCGATCATGCGGACGGAATTCAGCTCTGGAATACGGGGCAGACCGTAGGTTCCAGCAACGTGACAATACGCAACAACGTGATCGCTCCGGGGCCCTTCAACGGGGTTGAGGCGCAAGGCGTGCAGGGCATTTTCATCTCCAACCCAGGCACGCTGGGCTACAAGAACGTTAACATACAAAACAACCTGATCTACACCCACGGCGCATGGAACGGCATCATGGCGCGTGGGGTTTCTGACCTAAAGATTGTGAAGAACACTCTTTTGTCCCAGGATGATGACAGTCAGGAAGTTTGGATCCGCGCCGAAGACAGCAACACAGTCACCATTCAAGGTAACGTTGCTGAAGACATGGCTCTGAAAAATCTTACAGCTCTTGTACAGAGCTCAAATATCGATCTTTCTGTAACGCCTACGAAACGCGATCTTATACCCGACCCTGAATCGCCTGATACTCTCAAGGATCTGATTATCGCAAGCTATGGTTTCCAACTTCCAGCAAGCACCACGGCTGCCTATGCAACAGCAGTTGGCGACGCATCAGACTTCTATGCACCGCTAACGATGACCGTCGCAGGTTTTAACCTGGAGAGTTTCCTCGCGCTGCCCTAGCGATAGCATACCTGATGATTCCCCGGCCGTTCAAGGCGTGCTCGGCTCAGCCAAACACGAAGGCATCCGGAGTGAGTGGAACCGCGCCGACGACGTGGCCAATCAGCTCATCACGCACGTCAATTTTTCCGCTGTTATTGGTGTCAAGATAGATTTGGGTGCCACTCAAGCCGTTCAGCGCGCCTGCTGCTAGAAGATATTTGCTCATCGAACCACTAAGTTGAACCTTGTCTCCAGCTTCGAAATCCATGATTTGAGCATAATCGCCTCTGCCCGCGCTCTTGCGATTGCCGTCATCGTAGAAAACGCCTCGCTGATCACCGAGTACAAACGTGTCTGCTCCCTCCTTACCCCAAAGCTTGTCCACCGTGCCCTTGCCGAGCTTGGTTCCGCTCGCGGCGACCCCGCTGATCTTGTCTATCCCGCTTGTCCCCTGAATGGTCTCGCTGGCGTTGGTGCCGTAGATCAATGTGGGCGATGTTACGACGGGTAGTGGGGTTGGAGTCGGCGATGGCGCGGGCGTTGGGCTCGGCGATGTTGTAGGCGTTGGGAGCCACTCGCCGACGCTCCCCAGTTGATAGCCGAAAGCGGAAGAGACGAGATCGGCAATCGATGCGAGCGTTCCGGCATCCAGACCCGGAACCAGGGACTTTAAGGTTGGATCAATCGTGAAGTCCGCATTCGATCCTATCCGAATATCCGTGGAGTTTTGCAAGATGACCTGGTCGGTTATGTTCCCCATAACATCCATGTTCTTGGAGTTTGCGACTTTGATCCAGTAGCGCATGTCGTCTCTAGTCGTAGAGACCACTGTGTTGTCTGTGATGCGCCCGCCGATGACATGGTTGACTGCGATACCGTGCCAAGCGCCGCCATTTGAATAGAGCAGGTTATTTTCGATAGCTACGTTCGAATAAGGCATTGTACCGACTTCATCGCGCATGAAGATGCCTTGGCTGCCAAATCCTGCGGGTTGCATCACGACATTGTCGCGAATAGTAATATTCGAAGACGCGACAGTCTGACCCTGAGTCCAGAACTGAATGGCGTCTGGATGATCCCCTTCAAGGTTATAGAACTCTCCGATGCGGTTGCCCTGGATCACCACGTTCTGAACACTCGCAAAGTCGAACCCGTCGCTGCGCAGCACATGCGCATGATTGTTCAGGACCATGATGTTGCTGGTCTTATCGAACGTGACGGCGCGGAAAGCTTCCGTCAGCTCCGAGTTGCGGATTGTGACGCCGTTGCTTCCGCCGACCGTAAGTAGAATGCCGTCGTTTCGTGGGTCGCCGTCGAGCGAGCCGTGGAGCTTAACCGTGTCCAGCGTGATGTTCTGCGAGGACCGGATCGTATTTAGCGCGGTGTAGTCCGGGTCGGTTGCGGTGAGTGCACGCCCGAAATCCAAATTGGAGAACACCACGTTGGACGACTGGTTGACCGAAAACTTGGCGACCTTGGCCTCATTGCTCGCGTCCAGGGACATGAACGTCACCGGGGCAGAGAAAGACTTTTGATAAAGCGACAGGCTCGCGTAGGAGCCCGGCGCCAATAGGATGGTTTCCCCGCCCTCTGCCTTACTGATCGCGCCGGCAAGCTCATAATCGTTCTTCACAGTGATGTAGGTCATCTAGCCCCGTTCCCTTCTCAGGAGGGAATACGGTTCCAGGCATCGCTGAACGTCTAATGAGTGCGGTTAACGCGGTTCTACATGAGGTTTCGGCCGAACCGATCAAGGAGCGACGGATCATGGCTGAAGCCTTTCTTCGGGCGGACTCTGTCCGCTCCAATCCCACTTTGCACCCTGAAAACTTGCGCACGGCCATTTCTGCGGCGCTGCGCCAGTTCGACACACCCCCGACCCGCTTCGGGATCATGGCTACGAACGATCCTTGCCTGATCTTCGACATTCTCCCTGACGGGCGGGAGCCACGGCGAACGAGGCAGGTGCGGATCAGAAACTTGATCGCATCGCTCGACCGGTAGGTGCGTCATGGCTGAAGGCATTCTGCTCCCCTGCGTCCGCGCCGGCGAGGTGCAACTGAGCCCCACTGAGCGGCAGGCCATCGAGGCCACTGTCGAGCGACTGATCGCGCTTCTGGACGTGTCCGACGGCGATCCTGATGTCGAACTAAACGGCGACGAACTGGACGGCAGGACCACCGGGGAAGACGAGTTCCAGCACCACTACGTCTCGGGGCCTGGCTGCCCGGTCAGCAATCCCGGCGGCTGCGAGCACGACGGGCGGGAGATCGGAGACGGCTACTAAGCGCTGCGACCCTGCGAATGGCTGCAGCGCTGGGAAGGTGACCGGCGTAGGCTGGGAGAACGGTGATGATGGCCGTGTGTGGTTCTACTAACCTGAGGAGCACTGGACCGCGCTGAATGCCTGCACTCGGGGAGCCGGAGTAACGCGCCAAAAGCTCTATATCCGTCAGCGGAAGCCCGTTTAAACAGAACTGAAGAGCGGCCTGGTTGAACGACAGGGCCGCTCTTCTTTTGCTAAAACTCACAAGCAATACGAGGCCAATGTCCTTGTCTAACATTTACCGGAAGCGCGCAGAAGCTGAGCGAGTCGCCGCCGCAGCCACGAACCTACCTAATCACCGTGAGCAGTTGCTTCGCTCGGCAGAGGCTTGGGAGAGGATAGCTCAAAAGATTGAGTTCACGGCTGAAAAGGCAAAAGTGAACAGCAAGCGAAGGCAGAGCGCAGCTGGACACGCGACGATGAAGATCAGGGCTGAGAGCGGGCTGCCCAACCGCTTCGCCGCTAATCAGTCGTCTTGGTTTGGGTTTGGCTGCCCGCGTCGCTTATCTATGCTGGCGATCGTTCGCTTGTTGGCCTCACTCGCATCGCGCTCGTTTTTTCTGTTGGCATCGTCTGGTCGCGGGCGGACTCGGGGCATGCTAGGCATGACACTGCTCCTTGATGATTGTAGAACGCTTGAGGGCGCAGCTAGCTGCCTCGACTCGCAACGATCGACCCTGCCCTGACCCACCGCACCGGCGTCCCATCGATCAGCGACCGTTCAACACCATCAGCAGCCTTGAAGCTCAGCCGCGGCGTTGCACCGCCTGTAGGTGCTCGCCTTCCAGGTCCGAGAGGCAGAGCGTATCCCCTCAACGACAGGGCTGTCAGATGATTCGATTTGCGTTGGCTGCCGCGGCGGCCGCAAATTCCGTTTCGGCAATGGCAGCGGAAACGCTGACCTTTGAGCAGGGGAGGGTTACGTCCTGTTTCAGGGAAGCGGGCGGGTTTACGATGTTCCCAACTTCCGCTTGGCCACCAGCCTTGACGGGTGTTCGAGAACGGCGCTCTTACCACCAGCTTTGTAGGGCTGGTTTATCAGAAGGTCGGCAAGTTCGTCCCGCTCGTCAGCTTCGATGTTACCGGCATAGGCGAGCTGAAGGTGTACAGCTTTCAGGTCAGCGGCTCAGGCCCTGCTGACGTGACGCCGATTACCTACGCGCTCACCGGCTCGCAGCAGACGATCACTGTGGACGGTCTCAGCCCCGGCTTCTCTTTCCAGTTCTATGGGTAGGATGGCCGGGCCGCACTCGACAATCTGACGTTCGGTGACGTCACCCTACCTGAGCCAGCTGCTTGGGCAATGATGCTTGCCGGCTTAGGATTGGCCGGCGCAGCGTCGCGCCGGCGCGTGAGAGATCATAGCTCAGGAAGTTGGCGAGCGGCTCCTAATAGGGTTAGATGAGAGACATCAGACTATCCAATGGCAGACGTGCAAAGAGCGCCATCTTGTGGACGGCGCTCCCGCAGCAATGCCGTTGGGATCAGGCGTAGGCGACTGAGACTCGCCGACGGCGTGCAGCAGCGCCAATTAAACCAAATCCGCCAATCATCATGGCCCAGGTAGCGGGCTCGGGCACGGCGAGGCTCGCACCCTGGTCGATTGCCGAGCTCAAGTTCTGCTCGAACTGCAGACGAACCTCTTCTGTAAGATCATCGCCA
>JAESFH010000063.1_pt1 | contig 130852 bp, 103 predicted proteins | sample 9269381 | NCBI WGS metagenome assembly JAESFH01 (sample SAMN14504062, study PRJNA617094) | algae metagenome | isolation source: Aphanothece sp. CMT-3BRIN-NPC111 and co-occurring heterotrophs from well... | place: USA: Clark Mountains Wilderness, California | collected 2010-04-18
GCTCCGGCGATGCCTCCCTGCTTATAGCGGGCAAGACCCCGATTGTTGTAAGCTTCGGCAAAGTTAGGATTGAGTTGAAGAGCCTGGTTATAATCAGCGATCGCTCCTTGGTAGTCACCTCGCTCGGCTTTATCTACCCCACGGCTGAAGAAGTTGACAGCAGAAAGTGAGCGCACTGCTGGAGGCAAACTTCCCCTGACCATTTCCACATTATTTCCAGCTCTCAAATAGGTGTTTATCCCAATCCCCAGAACAAAACTCACCGTCCCAGTTCTCAAATCTGGTATAGCTCGTCCATTAATCCCTACTACGTAACCCCGGTCATCTAGTACCGGACCGCCACTCATTCCTGGAACAGCATTAATTGTGTAAACAAGGGAATAGCCATCTTTTGGTCTTTGCAGGCGGCTGGAAATGTACCCAGTAAGAAACTGATAGCTGCGTTCTGGGATCAGGGGGCCAGGATCTGCCCAGCCAGCCACATAAACCTTTATTCCCTCCGTCAAAGAGTCAGAATTGCCTAACTCCGCAACACGGTAGCTTTGGGAACTGGTGAACTGCAACACCGCTAAGTCCACCGCTGGCTGTCTTTTAACAAGGCTTGAGTTAACTGAATATCTCCTGCCATCTGAAGTCTGAACTATATAAGTTCCCGCCGCATTTACCACATGCCAGTTAGTAAGGACAACGTAAGTGTTTCCTTGGCGGTTAATAATTACGCCAGAGCCAGTATTTTTTCCATCGATACGAACCGTAATTCCTTTGGCAATGACGTTAACCTCCGGTCCTGATAAGGCTAATACGGCTTGAGACGGCACTAACAAAATAAATGCACCAATTAGCGCTATCCTAACTTCGGAGGAAAACCTCAATTTTTGAACTCCTTGACTGCCAAATTTAGTAATTTATATTACTTTAAGGAACCACAAAGGCACAAAGGAAAAAGCTCTAGATAAAGTTCACAAATGATTTAGAATTGCTATATTTGCACCTGCTGCTTTAGTTGCACAAACGTCTCAATAGGAATTGCCCAGCTAAAGCGAGTAATTCGAGCTTGCATTTGTTGATCGGGATGGGAACCATCTTTAAACACATACGGATCGCCCCAGAGCGGATATGCGTGCATCCCATTGATGCCCACAACTTTACCCTGACTATTCAGCAGGGGCCCCCCACTCATACCTTTCTCAATGTCGTTAGTGTAGCCAATCTGATAGCCCCCCTCTATAGCTTTATGCAGTACCAGGGACACCTGACCACTTCTGAAGACAAACCCTCTCACCCCCTGCATTCGCCCCCTGAGTAAAAATTCTTGCTTCTCTTCCCTGGTTTTAGGGGGGAGCGAAGGGTGTAAAAATTCTGTTTTAGCTTCCTTCCTTTGAGGGGGATAAGATGCCCCCCCTGGAAAAGGAAACCCAGCTGCAAACACCTCATCTCCTACTTCCAAGGTAGATGAAGCCTCCACAGATGCCAGAGGATAAACTTTATTAGTACTGCTGAACTGCAATATTCCCAAATCATTTCCCTGTACGAGCGTCGGTGGCAAGCTCTCAACAGCCCTGTATATATGCCCATCTGGAGTTTGAATACTATAGGGGGAGTCTCCTGCTATCAGCACGTGGGCGTTGGTCAGAACTGTATAAACCGACCCTTGCCTATGAATTAAAATCCCTGAACCCAACACCTCTTTTGAGAACACCTTCACCGTGATTGTTCGAGCCTTATGGTACAAATCTTTTACTGAGAGTTGGTTTAGCGATGTTTCTGCTTTTAGGCTTCGGGTAGAAATACTCACATTTGGTGCTTGTGCTGGCACTGCCACCACTAAACTGCTAGAGAGAGCAAGCAGCATTATTAGTTGCCAGTAGATTTGGGCAGACTTTGGCGGTTTGCTCAACTTTTATAGGGAACTTTAATTCAAGTGGAAGCTATCTAACTGGGAGGTAAACTATCTCACTCAACAGCAGCTATGTCTATTAGTTTCTCTATATCAACATAAGCCTCACCATCGTGGTAGAAGATAACTTGGCTTCCGCTCAGCTGGATCACTCTGCCTGCTGCGCGAGCGCGGAGATCGAGAAGCCGTTGCAGAACTAGCTGGGGATCTCGTCCACGCTTGAGAGTGACTAATACTGCTTTTGAATCACAATTACCGCCCTGAAAATCAGCAACGCATAAAACAGGGTATCTGTTAACAGTTCCAGTTCTGATAAACTTTAATTTACCGTTGTCGTTATATCTCTGGAACCTGGCAGTAACATTTTGGCAGCGCTCCTGTGGGGTATAGTTGGAGCCGCTGAAAGCATTAGAAATCCAACGAATCATTGGTATATCTCCCCGTGAGGTGCGAACAAAGGTTGCGGGGACACCGCTGCTTCTACTGCAAAAAAACCTATTACCCTCAGCATAGCTGGGTTGAGTGACGCTAGCGATTGTGGTGATCGCGCTAAGAATTAGCGTAGCAGCTCCATAGGCTCTCGGTAAACAGGTCAACCTAGGAATAAATAACTTAAGTTTCATGTGATATTACGCTTCTACAGAAGCGGCAGCATATTTATTTGATGCACTCTAACTCATAGCATTTATCTTTATTTAAAGCTAAATATTGGCAGTTTATTAGAGAAATTATTACCACTGTGGCGCTGCCGCTAGCAAGTGACCTGCTGCTGCGCTATCCACTGGCTTAGAGAAAAAGTACCCTTGTGCCTGTCCGCATTGCAGCGCCCGGAGTTGGGCTAGCTGATGAGCCGTTTCCACTCCTTCGGCAATCACATCCATGTGCAGACTGTGAGCCAAGGTGACTATTGCCTGTACAATCTCGGAATTTTCCCCATCAATGCTCATGTGACTGACAAAAGAGCGATCAATCTTCAACGTATTGAGGGGAAAACGGTGCAGATAACTCAAAGAAGAATAGCCCGTCCCAAAGTCATCAATGCTCAACTGGATGCCTAAAGCTTTTAGCTGTTGAAACATGATCGTGGTGGCTTCAGCATTTTCCATAACCGCACTTTCTGTAATCTCTAGCTTGAGACGGCGTGCTTCTAGTCCTGTATCCTGCAAAATTTGCTGAATTTGCGTTAGCAGATTCGGTTGAGAAAACTCTATGGCGGAAAGATTGACGCTAATTGTCAGTTCGGGAAATTCTCGGTGCCAGATGTGCATTTGACGGCAGGCTTCGCGCAAAACCCACGCTCCTATAGGGATAATCAGACCAATTTCTGAGGCTAGGGGAATAAACTCCGCTGGGGAAATCATGCCGCGTTCTGGGTGAAATAAGCGCACCAGTGCCTCAAACCCGGTAATTCTCCCGGTGGATAGACAAACAATCGGCTGGTAATGAACGCAAAACTCTTGCCGCTCAAGTGCCCGTCTTAAGTCATTCTCCAGCTGCAATCGCGCTAATGCTGTGGTGTGCATGGTAGTGTTGAAGACTTCGTAGCGGGCTTTGCCCAGCGCTTTTGCCCGGTACATGGCGATGTCAGCATCGCGCAGCAGGTCTCCGGGCCAATTGTATGTATACCCTGGTGGATTCCCCCAACCTACGGCAATGCCAATGCTGGCGGTGATGAACACTTCATGCCCGCCGAGAGCAATTGGTCGTTCGAGTTGCTTTTGGATGCGGTTAGCAACGCTGGTGACTTCGTTAATATCTTTAACGTCTTGCAACAGGATAACGAACTCGTCGCCTCCAATACGGGCAACTGTATCCCCAAAGTTTACTTCCAACTCTAACCGACGCGCGATCGCGATCAGCAGCTGATCCCCCGCTGAGTGCCCCAAGCTGTCATTGACGACCTTGAAGCGATCTAAATCTAAAAATAGAACCGCAAATTGGTAATTGCAGTGACCTCTTTGGTACAAGTTCCGAGAGCGTGTCGTGCAGCGGCGTATCGCCTGCCCCAACCGATCCATGAATAACGCCCGGTTTGGCAAATTAGTAAGAGCGTCATGAAAGGCATCATAGATGAGCTGTTCTTCAGCTAGCTTACGATCCGTAATATCAGTCTGGGAGCCAGACATACGATAAGCTTTCCCACTAGCATCTCGAACAGCCAGCGCACGGCAGAGCATCCAGCGATAGGTTCCGTCTCGATGTAAGATGCGATACTCTTTTTCAAAGTGAGAAATTAGCCCCTCTAAATGGGCATTAAGGGCGCTCTTGACTCGCTCAAGGTCTTCCGGATGCACCCGGTTAAACCACTCATCTAGGCTGCCGCTAATTTCGCGATCTTCGTGCCCAAGCATGACTTTCCAACGGGGGGAAAAATATACCTGATCTGTTTTCAGGTTCCAATCCCATAGCCCCGCATTGCTGCCGCTAACTGCCAGGGCATAGCGCTCCTCACTTTCTTTGAGCGCCTCCTCTGCTCGCTTGCGCTCAATGGCGGATGCCAGCACATTAGCAACGCTTTGCAGGAAGTTAATGTCATCTTCTGTAAACTGCCGCTTTTTACTTGTGTGGACACCTAAGACGCCGAACGGGGGAGGCAAGAGGTGAGATTCTTCTCTGTTGCTTTTTGCTTGCCTTTCTATGATGACACTTGCCCCAGAGACGAGGCGGTGGTTGTGCAGCAGAGGAGTTCCAGAAAGGCGCGTTTCCCCTTGCAAATCTTCGACATTTACTGGCTTTACGGTAAAACCGGCCTGGGAACCTTCATGGGCACCTACATCTGTGCCTACAGGCTCTTCTTGCGAGCAAAAGGCCGCGTGTGATCTGAAAGCGCTACCTCCTAAGATCAGTTCCAGAACTTGGCAATATTCAACCTTTAGCGCTTGGGCAACAAGTGTGGCAGCTGTGTCCATTAGGATGTTGAGATCGGTACCTGCCAGCGCCTGTTGACCTAGTTCCGCTACTACAGCTTGTTGTTGGGCATGGGCTATGACTGCACACTCTGCCCGCTTGCGATCGTCGATGTCAGTGTTTATCCCAAACCAACTGACAATTTGGTTTTGCTCATCGCGTATAGGTAATGCACGGCCTATGTGCCAACGATAATTTCCATCAACCCCACTTTTAAGGCGAAATTCGATTTCGTAAGGTTCCCCTGTTTCCAGTGACTTTTTCCAGATGTCCAGGCATATTGATAAATCGTCTGGATGCACTACCTGCTGCCATCCTAAGCCCACCATTTGCTCAAATGTGCGCCCGAAATAGTCAAGAACAGGCTGATTGACGTAATCAAGTTTGCCATCTGCTTTTGCCGTCCATACCTGCTGAGGGATAGCTTCCTTCAGCCAACGAAAGCGTTTTGAAAGAGTGAGCAAAGCGTCCTCTGTTTGCTTGCGCTCAGTAACGTCTGTCTGAATGCCCACGAAATATAGTAAATCGCCCAACTCGGAGAATACCGGGGAGATTTTTAATTCGTTCCAGAATGGCTGACCATCTTTTCGGTAGTTTAACAGCGTGACTTTAACTTCTTGTTGTTGGGCTATGGCAGTTCTAATTTGGGCGATCGCTTCAATATCTGTGTCTTTTCCTTGCAGAAAGCGGCAGTTGCGACCCATAATCTCTTCTGGCTGATACCCAGTGATCCGGGAGAAAGCTGGGTTGGAGTAGATGATCGGGCTGTTTGCTTGGTGAGGATCTGCGATCACAACTCCATCTGAGACTGAAGCAACAGCACCTGCAAGTTGCAGGTTATCAGCGATTGCTTGCCGGAGTGCTTCCTGATGCCGCTTGCGCTCAGTGATGTCACTAGCAGCTGCATAAATCAATTGCTGTTTAGTGATCGGTGTCGCCTTCCACAATAGCCATTTGTACGAGCCGTCTTGACAGCGATAGCGATTTTCAAATTCATAAATTGTCTCGGTGCCCGTGGTCAGTTTCTGCACTTGCAGCAGCGTGGCTTCACGGTCTTCTGGATGTACAAATTCTATACAAGGTCTAGCCAGTAGTTCCTCAGTGGTATAGCCCAACGTTTTTTCAAAAGCTGGGTTCAGGCGCTGGAAATAGCCATCGAACCCCGCTACACACAACATATTTAGGGAGAGCGTGAAGAAATAATCTAGATCTTCCTGTGCTTGTTGCCCATCTTGGAGGGCACGGTTGAGCTGAGTCAAATTATTTTGTAATTCCACCTGGATGCCCAGTTGCCTACCCAATGCCAGCAGTGCCTCTTTCTGCTCTGGGTTCAACTGGCACGGCAGAAGGTCTATGACTCCTAAAACACCAATGCGATCGCCTTTGGGAGTCACTATAGGTACACCAGCATAAAACCAGATATTACCGCTATAAGTTACTATTTGTTTGTCAGCAAAGCCGACATCCTGATGCGTATCCTGGAGAAGAAACAGGTCATATTCGAGCAGTAAATCATTATAATAGGTTTCACTATCTGGGAGTTCCAGAAGATAATCACTCTGCTGTGAGTTAAACCAGTGCTGGGTGCCATCAATTAACCAGACTCTAGCAATTGACGTTCTACAAATGTGTGTGGCTAGGCGACTAATATCGTCAAACGCCTTTGGGTAATGTAGTCTGAGAATACTAGAATCGTATTTTAAAGCTAAATTTACTGCTTGCTTTTCAGATAATTTTTGTTTAATCATTCCTAATTACTGTGGTTAGCAAGTTAGAACATTTAGGCAGAGATAAAGCCCGGAAGTAGGAAGATCTAAACATATTTAATATCTCAAATTTTGTTGGTATTGTCTCTATAACCTTAGTAAATATATGGAAATTCCTGATTAATGCAATTATCGGGAATAAGGTGATGGGATAATAGCGGCATCGCCCCATATCCTCACATATCTAAATCATTCCACGATTCAGCAACACTAATGTATCTGTATTATCAGCGATTTGCGAGCCGCTCTGGGAAAGCTAGTGAAAGTCTATCTCCTTTAAGGGAATTTTTGAGGTTCCCTGTTGTTCTCTTATTCTCACCCTTTTATTAACGATTTTAATCATTGCTTAACTTTTCTCAATTTTCTAGAGGTGATAGCTAAAACAACAAGCCCCACCTGATGCTCAAAATTAATGGGCACAAATGGGGCTGAAGAGGCAGTTAGGAAATATGTTGGTGTTCAAGATCACACAGATCACGGAACTTTTAATAAGTTCTTCATCTGTATACTGAGCCAATTGAGGGGAATTTTAGAGTTTTTATGGGTCTTGGCGACGAGATACATTGGCCTCAATGATATTAAGAAGATTTTCGCCACCAAGCCCATACCCGCTCAGCTAGATTTTTTCAGTTCTTGCAGCGCAGCTTCCGCTTTCTGCTCACCCTCTGTTTGTCCCTGACTCCGGTAAAGGTCACGAGCTTTCTCCAGTGCGGCGATCGCACTACTGAGGCGATCGCGCTGTCTCAAAGCCATTGCCAGGTTATAGTGAGCCTGGGCATTTTGAGGAGCGATTTCAATTAAAGTGCGATAGGCAACAATCGCTTGCAAGTAATCTTGCTTCGCCATAAAAGTTTCCCCAATCGATGCCTGTGCTTCCGCTAAATTAGGTTGCAGGGAGATGGCTCGTTGATAAGCTTCCAGAGCGCCGTCAAAATTCTTTTGGGCTTGCATAACTTTGCCCATTTGCAATTGGATCTGCGGATTCCGAGGTTCCAGTTGCGCCGCCCTCTGCAAAACGGCAAGCGCTGCACCAGTATTGCCTTGGCGCAACCAAGCGTTTCCCAGCTTCAACTGCACCCTGCTGCTGCGAGGAGCCAGTGCCGCTGCCTGCTGGAAAGACAAAATTGCCTGCTGAGCACGCCCTTGCTGTAAGTGGTTTGAGCCGATTGTTTCGTAAGTTTCAGCATTTTTCGGGTCAAGTGCGATCGCTTTCTCATAGGCAGCCATAGCGCCTTTATCGTCTCCTTGACGTCCCAACACCACCCCCAGACCTAAATAAGCCTTGCTATTTTTGGGGTTCAACTCGACTGTACGACGATAAGCCGCAGCGGCACCAGGATTGTCTCCGGCGTTGGCGAGACTGTAGCCCAGTGCATAATGAAAATCTGCATTGTTCGGTGCCAGAGCGATCGCCTGTTTATATGCGATTGTCGCTTCTTTAAACTTGCCCTGAAGCGCTTGTAAATAGCCGATAGCGGAATAAATTCGGGGGTTTTTGCGGTCTATACCGGCGGCTTGTTGATAAATGCTCAGGGCACCAGCGAGGTCTCCCGCATTCACTCGCTTCAGCCCTTCACTCAACAGGTTGTTCAGCTGTAGGTTGGTTTGCCGGTTGCTCAACACCAGTGGTTCACTAGCATTGGCGGCTGAGGGCACGGTGGTTGTTACTCCTGCCAACAACAAGCTACTGACTAGGAACAGGGTTTGTTTTTGCACGGTTAATTTTCCCACAGGTTTTCTACGATTTTTCAGTGCTACTATCGACTTGAGCAGTTGCTCATGCCCCTCAAGACTGGATTACTTGTTGCCATATCTATGCAGAGGCTCTGTCAATTTTAGAAGAATTGTAAAGGATAGTTAATGATTGTAACAACAACTGATGTCATTCAAGGCGCTGTCGTGGAAGCTTATCTGGGGATTGTTACTGCACAGGTAGTTTATGGAACTAATGCCCTGCGAGATTTCTTTGCTGGTCTGCGCGATTTTATTGGTGGAGCCACCGGCAGTTATGAGCAGGTATTTGAGCAGGGACAGCGGGAAGCAAGTCTCCTTCAGAGACGCCTTCTGCGATCGCAGAACTGCAAAAGAAAGCCCAGCGTCTTAGAGCCAACGCTATTGCTGGGATTGAAGTAGATACTGGCACGATTAACGTCGCTCAAAGCGGCGTATTACTGCTCATTACCGCCATCGGCACTGCCGTGAAGCTACGGTAAGCAAGCTACTACTAATTTACTCAACGTTAGCTGAGTAGAATTAGGTTTTAACATCTGCCTCTATTTAGCTAATTAACAGTTACTAGCATGAAAAATAAATAATTATTAATTGTGATAGTTTAAATATGTTAGAGTTTTATACTCTAACTATTTGCTTAATTTAAATTGCTAAAAATATCGAATAAGTAAAATATTTCATCCTTTCGATAGATAGCCTAAGTATTTCCGCTGGCAGATATTCTCCCGTAAATATCCTTCTAAAGTTGAACTCAAACGCAATATCACAAAAATTACCTGGGCTAAGGAAGCAAGGGAGGAGGACGGCTATGGCTTACGGAAATCGTCCAGCAGACAACGTAGTTGCTGAACCTATCATTGAGAATCGAATTGTTGAATATCACGACCGTGTCAGGTGGGGTCCCATTCTTTCAGGTCTTGTCGTCGCTTTAAGTACTCAATTGATTTTGAGTGCGCTGGGGGCTGCTATTGGGCTTAACCGCATTGCCAACTCAGCTGCCCCCGGCAGTAATGCAAATGACGTTGGTATTGGGGTGGGAATTTGGTCAATAATCAGTTTATTAATTGCTTTATTTGTCGGCGGTTGGGTTACAGCTCGTGCAAGTGGACCAATGAACCGCAGCACCGCCCTTCTCAACGGTGCGATTCTCTGGGCAACAACTCTAGCAATTGGCTCTTGGCTATTAGCAAGCGGGGTGGCGGGGACTTTTGGAGTCATTGCATCTAATGCTGGGGAAGTCCTCAATCAAGCACAACAGGGCGGGGCTAATATACCGAGCAACACACCTAGCCCTAACATAGATCCTAACCAAGCTCGTAGCATTGCGAGCAACACGGCTAAGGCAGGTTGGTCGTTTGTATTCGGCTCCTTATTAGGTTTATTAGCATCGATGATTGGAGCATCTGCCGGAGCGCGCACCCATCGTCATCACTCATAGAAGCTTGACTTAAAAATCAAATAATTATGCTTATTTGGGCATCCTTTGGTAGCACCCTTAAAAAGGTGCTTTTTTATTTATAGCAGTCGCTATAATGTCTCTTGACAACCGACCTCGCCCCCATTAGGCGCTTTTCTTGAAGTATGAAACCAGGTACAGCAAGAATTATATATTCCAGATAATCGCTACTTAACTGACTTTGACACAAGCGCCAATTCGCTTCATAGGCAACACTTACCGCGTTTGTAATAAGCGGAGTAGGGAAATAAATGCAAGTAAGGCAGGAGCAGCAAGCCATAACCAGAAACCAGGAAGTAGCCTATTTAGTGCTAGATCGGTAAAGGGACTACTACCATTAGGCAATCTGAACCAAAATGCGGATACTGTTCCTACAAAACCGAGAATAATTGCAGTTAATGCAGAAATTGCTGAGAAATTATATTGTTGTCGGACAAAAAAGATACAACTTAGCCAATAAGTCGGATTCGCCAACCAACCTACTGCTGGAATTTGTAAGAATAATAATCCAAATATTCCAGCAATAGTAAGCTCAATTCCTGTCATATGATAGATGTTATCAGGATACCCATAAGCATTAAGTTTACCTGTAGGTAAATTGGGTTCAGAAACACCTGGTTTAGGAACTATGTCAAAAAGAAGACAGGGCAAGCTCAGTGCTATTCCATAGAGCAAGAGTGACAATACGAGAAACACTACCCTATATTTCATGAGTTAGGCTCCTATATTTATTAACGCGAGTTTTGAAGAAGGGGCAGAGTTAATCAGCTAAAAGTGCTGCAGCGCTCGAAAGTCTAACAATTACCAATCATTTAACCTAGACCCATTCCCTCCGTTTCAGATACTAATAATTTTCCTTCACCTTCATAAACCCAAACATAACCCTCTCCACCCCCTTTGCCAAAATGACCTAATTTTCGATACTCTTCTTTAATTCCATTTGTAAATCCTTTGACTAAATCGTAATCAGCCATCAAAATTTCACCTCTATTTAGCTCTATGACTTTAGATGGTGCGGTTGTCCCGGCTATAACTCTAGCTTTTTGACCTGGAAGTGCTTTGATAGCAATCCGCCATCTTCCATCATTAGAAGCAGCCATTTGGCGGAATTTTAACCGTTTGGTTCCGAGAACAACGTTGTCAGAACAAAACTGAAATATTCCATCGTCAAACTCCCATTGTTCCCCGTCTAATAGGTCAATTTCTGTGTAATGGAGAAAAGCTCTTTTTTGTCTAGGTTCTAAGTAAACTCTACCTGTTCCTTGATAAATAGGAGCATTGAAATCCATTTCTGTTGTCAAAGATACCCAAACATCTCTCAAACGATTATCAGTTTTATAAACTCCATAGGTTAGTTTGCCCATACATCTATAAAATGCTCCTTTTTGAAGAATTACCCCGGAATTGTCTAGGTGAATTTCAACTTGTTGAATAAAGGGAATATCTCGAGTGAAATGGTGAAACTTGTTAGTTTCTTTATTGATGTTATTTTCTAAATACCAAAAATCCGTTGGCTCGAGAATCTTGACTTCGTATTGCATGATTTAAAGAGTGTACTTACAACTGCAAGGTGGAAAGGATCGGACTGAATGAGCGATATTTAAGTATTAGCGATCGTTTGATTAGTGCGATCGCCCAGTTGTTTTGAGCAACCGATAGCGTAGTCGAATTATCGATTACTCGCCTGGATGGAACCTCGCAGGGGTGCTGTGTTGGCATTGGGGAAGGATACCTCAATAGCGACAGATTTAAAGTTAGGGGTGTCGATTATAAAAGGTTGAGGTGATCGCGTCTTGTTATCCAATGGTACAAACGCCGTTACTTCCCCCGTCTCACCCACATCAAACTCAATCTTTGCCGCTAGGGGATTGTTATTAAAGCCATACTCTAACTCGCCAATGTCGCAACCTAGATCCTGCGTTTCGCCATTGACACCACTCAAAAGAGCAGGTGTTGTCACAGGTTCACCGTTTGAACGCAACTCGGTCGTATATTCAGTGGTGCAATCATCGAACGTCGCAACGACTTTTAAGGAGGCAGTGGGTCTGTCATCGCAGCCTAACAGTAGAGAAGATAACCCAATCAACACAAGCGCCAATGGCAACCGTGAGAACCAAGGTGAGGAAGCGTTTTTAGTCAGCATAATTTTGAGCAACACTGTAAATTCGTAACGGACGTAAAAGGTCAGCAGGAATCTGTACTCTTAAGCTTCAATAGCGTGACAGCGATTTCCGATTGCACAGGTAAGATTACTACAACACATCTTTTGGGGTACGTCGGTCGCTAGAGGAAAGGATACCTGGTCAGCTTTAACTTGTATAAATTTCTCTTTATTCAAGATCAGTTGTTCGATCTAAACTCCGATCAGCCCAAGACACCGGATCTTCCAATGGTTCTAAATGGGTGATGACATGGGTACTGGGTAAGGCTTTAATAATTGCTAACTCAATTTCTTCACAGAGATCGTGACCGTGCTTAACTGTCCAATTTCCAGGGACAAGGACGTGCAAGGAAACAAAGCGCCGTGTTCCCGCAGTCCGAGTTAGCAATGCGTGAAACAATATGCCTTTATCTTCGTAGGACGCTAATACAGAAGCGATGATTCGCTGTTCCGCAGCAGGCAGTGACGTATCCAGTAGTCCAGAAGCCGTTTCTCCCAGTAGCTTCACTCCTGCCCATACGATGTTAGCGGCAACCAAAAGTGCAATTATCGGGTCAAGCACAAGCCAGCCTGTCAATTTCACCAATAAAATTCCCACCACAACGCCAAAAGATGTCCACACATCAGTCAACAAGTGATGGGCGTCAGCTCGTAAGGTAATTGACCGCAAGCGCCGCCCAGCCTTTAACAAGACGAAAGCAACACCACCATTAACTGCCGTTGCCACAAGGGATAACCCTAGCCCTAGCCCCAATTGCTCTAACGGCTGTGGATGAGTTAAGCGACCCCATGCTGCTATAGCAATACTCGCCGCTGCCACCAAAATTAATGCTCCTTCTACTCCGCTAGAGAAGTATTCAGCTTTGGAATGCCCAAAGGCATGTTCTGCATCAGGGGGCTGGGCGGCAAAAGTCAGTGCCCAAAAAGCAACCAGCGCTGCCATCAAATTTACAACTGATTCAGCAGCATCAGAAAACAATCCCACAGAGCCTGTCAACAAATAGGCTCCAAACTTCAGCGCTATAGTTAACAGCGCCGCGCCAATTGAGAGGATTGCGTAGTTACGTGCTGAGTTGGTTGGCATGGCAATTCTAAAGGGGGGCTGATGCATTTAACGATAACGAAACAACTTCTTACTAACCCAGATGAGAGCCTACAACAGAGGAATTGAGGTATTCGCATGGAACTTGAGCGGTGGGTGGGCGAAAGCAGCTTGTTTGAGACTGGTGCAAGATGTAAATGTATCTACTTTTCTTTTCCCATCTAATAATGGTGTAGCCGATGAGCTTAACGAAAGCGACAATTACCGATGAACAGTTCGTCAAAGTACGCTGTAGTACGGACAGCAAAACCCACTACTTTGAAGCCACAGGTTCCATGTATGCTCAACCAATGGATCGAGATCAGCCAGTTCACTTGTTTGATTTCCTAGGCGTTGATATCTCCCGCTGCATTCAGAACCAAGCAACCCGCCGCTGGACTTTAGTAAGCCGTAAGTTCTCACTGTACCTCGACCCCCAAACAGGTGAAGTTTTAAAGCAATGGCAAAACCTCTGGACGGGCGAAACGCTCAACCTTATGCATCGCTCTTACGACTATCAGGAGTTTGAGATCCCAATACAAATCGGCGCTTATATAGCGCCTGAAATTTCCTTCGTTTCATTAGATATCAACCTAAAACTTCCTAACCCACTCGCAGCTAATCCCAAGTTTGCGGACTACTCGCCTGAACAATACATCCAGTCGTCAGATTGCTACAAATTTATTTTTCCAACCGCGATGCTTGATGAAGGAGAGGTTAATTCTAGCCAAAATTGTGCTGTGGTAATGTCTTACTATCGCATGGGGCCTTGGGAACCCTGGATGAAAATGAAGGGTAAGTCCGGTTTTTTAGTATTGAACTACACAGGCGCTAAAACCGATGTTTTTGAAGAGTTACACCCAGACATCAAAACTCAAATCGAACATCGCCTGCCTTTATTTCGTGAAGCTCCTAACTGTCGCTTACAGCGTTCGATAGGCACAAGTTGGAGCCGCTTTGAAGAAGAATTTGACGCCTATCTACGAGGCGAGCAGTTTCCGCTCCCAGCCCCAATCAAGGATGAGCTGTGTTTGGAATGATATAGCTTTTAGCAATTAGCTTTTAGAGCCGCATCTGGAGCGTGCCTGGGAGCGAGGTCGATTGCCACTCTTTCCGACAAGGCAACTGCTATAGCAATCCTTCAGTTAGCTTTTAGCAATTAGCTTTTAGCCGTTCCCAGTGATAGCAACACTTCTGGGCGCACGGGGCTTCGGCGCGAGCGCTCAGCCGAGCGGTTGAGGTATAGTGTCACTCTTCCATTATGGCGGCTGCTATATATAAATAAGCAAAACCTACCTTATACCCCAGGATTTTCAGAGTACATACCTGTCAGTGCGTAAGTCCTAAATTTTTTACAATACACGCGGCAGTTAAATGACGTCTAAGAAGGCGAACTGACGTTGCTCGTCTAATTCCCTAATCCGGCGTTCCGCGTCGTAGAAATTTTGTTTGCAGGAATTCCAGCGTTCTGGATCAGTTGACGGGTCAAGCTTCTTGTACTCCTTGAGATAGTAACGCCGATTCTTTTCCCACATCACTCGCTCCATAGAGGCAGCAGCTGCCCGAATTACCAAGGGAGAGCGGAGGATTTCCTGCTGTGTTTTCTCGTCTAGATGAAACAAGTGAGCTATTTCAGCCGGGAATTTTATGCTGTGGTCTTGTAAAAGCGAAATTAATTGATCGGGTTGGCCGCCACTTTTCCTTTCTATTTCTAAAATATGTTGCCATAAAAATCGGTGGTGAGAAAGGCTAAATAGCAAATCTCGCTCTTCTAAAGTGTCGATAATTGCTTGACGATATTCGGGGAAGTGCAAGTAAATCCGCAGGAGCAAAGCCTCTGCTTGTTCTAAAAGCTTGCCTTCAGTCCCAACTGGAAGAGTTGGTTGTAGCTGATTTTTACCGATTCCTTTTGATGAAGGCCGGTTTAGTTTCTTGATTTGTGTTTGCAGGTTTTCTACCAGCAGCGGCACGAGTCGGTCATCGCTAGGGCTAAGGAGTTGGGCACACTCTTGAATATAATGAGTGCGCGTATTGGGATCTTCAAGGTTGCTCAATAACTTGACCATTTGTTGAGCAACTTTCTGAAATTGATCGGCCTGTTTAAGGTCTTGATTGACTAAGGTTTGCTGAATTTGCCAATCGAGCCAGAGAGGAGCATTTGCCAGTAATTCCTGGTATTTTTTAGGCTCACCAGTTACCTTAAGAAATTCGTCGGCGTCTTTACCATCCGGCAGGTTGAGAATCCGTAACTGGACTTGTCCTTGGTAAGCAAGACTGGCAATGGAGCCAATCGCCCGTTCAGCGGCGGTGGTTCCAGCGTTATCAGCGTCAAAGTTAAGTACAATCTGCTTGGATTCGGTGTAGCGCAGCAACAGCCGCACTTGGTCAAGGCTTAAAGCGGTGCCGAGTGAAGCAACTGCGTTGTGTATGCCGTTAGCATAAAGGGCGATCGCATCAAAATACCCTTCCACTACCACTGCCCGATCCTGCTTACTAATGGCGTCACGCGCTTTATCGAGGGCAAATAAAGTTTTGCTTTTATCAAATAACTCGGTTTCCGGAGAGTTGAGATATTTAGGTTGCTCGTCACTCAGGGTTCTGCCACCAAAGCCAATTACTCGTCCCTGGATGTCGTGGATGGGAATCATCAGGCGATCGCGAAATCGGTCATAGTAACCCCCCCCGGACTTCCGTAATACAATCAATCCTGCCTGTTCTACCAGCTTGACTGAGTAGCCTTTCTGTTCAATCAGATATTTATAAAGCGTTTCCCAACCTGCGGGTGCATACCCCAGCTGAAACTGTTGAATCGTTTCCTCCAATAGACGCCGCTCAGATTTCAGATACTCCAGCGCCAGATGCCCCTGAGATTGGCGCAAAGCGTGTTGATAAAAGCTTGCTGTAACTGCCAAAATCTCATAAAGCTGCTCTCGCTGCGAAAGTTGACGCTGCAACTCTTGCCGTTGTTCTGGTTCTAAAGTCTGTACTGGCACCTGGTAGCGTCGCGCCAGATCCAGCACCACTTCACTAAAAGAGCGTTTCCCCACTTCCATCAAGAACTTGATGGCATTGCCCCCTTCTTGACAGCCAAAGCAGTAGTACATCTGCTTGGTAGGACTAACGCTAAAACTAGGCGTTTTTTCCTCATGGAAGGGACATAACCCTAAGTAGTCCTTTCCGCGCTTGCGTAAAACAACGTGTTCAGAGACAACATCAACGATGTCCGCTTGCTGCTTAACTTGGTCTATTGTGTCTGGATGCAGGCGGGGAATTTGCATGATATCAAGTCTGTTTGATGCCTCATCATTATGCGATCGTGAGACGTTCCGCCGGAACGTCAAGACTAATCCAGAGTCCTGGAACCGCACAGTGTCTATATTGTTACGCACTCCGTAGCGCCGAATTTGCTTAATTGTGCGATCGCGGCTTATGAGCGTGCTAACAGAAATTCGCCAAACTGCTCCGATGTCTGTACTATTTACCCCAGGTACGCCACCATATCTTTCACATGCGCGAAAACCAACTCAAACGAAAACTCAAACGGGGCGAGGTCGTCATCGGCCCCTTTATGAACTGCGCCTACCCCGCCTTTATGGAAATCTGCGGACACGCCGGATTTGACTTTGCCATCATTGACATGGAACACGGTCCTTTGAATACATTGGTGGCTGAAGACCTCTGTCGTGCAGCCGACTGCGTGGGACTGGCACCTGTTGTCCGTGTACGTAAAAATGACGCGCCGCAAATCCAACGCGCCCTGGATATCGGCAGTGCAGGCGTCCAAGTGCCGCAGATTGAAATTAAAGCAGACGCTGAGGCCGCTGTGCGTGGTGCTAAGTACAGTCCCCTTGGTGCACGCGGTCTTTCATTTGCCACACGCGCTGGTTTGTACACATCAGCAGGCACGCAAATCACAGACAAGATGAACGAGGAATCCTTAATTGTCGTTCACGTCGAAGGTAAGCGCGGCGTGGAGAACATTGAAGAGATTGTCAGCGTACCCCACATTGATGTGATCTTCCTCGGTCCCTACGACCTGTCGCAGTCTTTAGGTATTCCCGGTCAAGTGCGCGATCGCCGTGTCATTGACCTAATGCAGAAATGCGTTAGCACCATCCGCAACGCCGGAATTGCTGTTGGTACTTTTGCCGACAATCCAGAAATCGCCAAGCAGTGGATTGATACTGGCGTTCAGTATATTGGGTTGGGCGTGGATGTTGCTATCTTCCTGCGGGCTTGCGAGGCATTAGTGAAAGCGGTGCGGGATTAAAGCTGCAATGAGTATTAAATACAGGTAATATTTACTCAATTTTTAAGTAGGGGAAAGTTCGCCCTATGTTAAAACTTGGCTCAGCTATTGATGAGCCATCTGAGGTTAGATATATCACAATTATGCACTTTTTGTAGCTTGTATAACTACATACTAAAAAAAACTGATTTATACTTTATATATATCCCTTGAAGGTGAAATCATAGAAAGGCTCAAGGGAAAAGGAGAGTAATCCCATGAAAACAGTATTGGGAGCTACAGGACTAGATTATGCTTTCATGTTTACCTTTAAAAAGGTAAATTCTATAAATGTAGAAGGTTTTAAACCTTTCTTCAACGATCTTCCAATTGACCCTTATATCAAAGGTAATTACCGCTTTAGAAGGTTATCTCGCTTCACTGTATCTGGAAACAACTTAATCAAGCTACCTCATGGTTATCTTTTTCAAAGCAAACAATACAATCCCTTAGTAGGTGACAAAAAGAGAGAGTTTGCCGAACTCGATGGTGCACTGATAGAGCTGGATAGTTTTAAAACCTTGGTGCTGGCATTTAGTGACTCTTGTAAACTTCACCCGGAAGTTGAAATAGGAGTTCATCAAATCAGAACTACCTGTTCGCCAAATAATTATGGCAACCCAGCGCCTGAAGGTATCCATAGAGACGGTACTGATTTTGTCGGCATCTTCTCGGCTGATCGAGACAATATTGAAGGCGGGGAAACACATCTATATACAACCAAAAAGCAAAAGCCTGTTTTTAGTAAAATCCTCAACCCAGGCGAACTGCTATTGGTTAATGACCATGAGTTCTTTCACTATACGACTCCCATTAAACCTATGGCGGATAGTGGGGGTACTAGGGATGTTTTTGTGTTGACTTGTCCAAGCTTACTGATCTAAGCCTACAAAGTGGTGGCGATCGCAAAAGCCAAATAGAGGGAAAGAGCGATCGCATCCCATATAGAATTGAGTGCAAAAATCTTTAGATACGAGTTTTGCGGCGATCGCTTCCTACAGGTTCACGGGTGAGCATTGGTTCTTCCTGCTTACGGCGAGCTAGACCAAGTAAACCAATTAAACCGAGTAAGCCGAGCCAACCCCAATCAGAATCACTACGGGACTGCGTATTGTAGACTTCTTGACGAGGAGGTGTTTTATAGTCAGGTGCTTGAGGAGGAGGTGTATTTTCAGGCAATTGACGAGGAGGGGTGTAACTCTCACCAAGAGGAGCCTCGGCGTTAACAGAGACAGGTACAGCTAAAGGGACAATAGTTAAGGCCGCGATTGCAAAGCCAGACGTGATCGCGGACTTCGCACCCACTCCCCCAACTTTAGACAAGTCAGAACGCTTCATGATTTAAAGCTCCTTTTCCGTTTGCTCTACTCTATCAACCCTAACCTTAAGCCAACCCCATCTCTGGCTGGAAAAGTGGTCAACTAGAAAATCCCACTCTCCTAAATTATGCCCGCCGTTTGCAGGAGAATGTTATACAGTATGGATTTGTCAGCGTCAGAACGATTGCTGGCTCAAGTGAGATTGAGTAAATGATTTTTGAAGCTGCTGCGATCGCTTGGCATAACGGCAGGCTAGTGCAACGCGAAGAAGCTGCACCCTCCATTGCTAGCCATTCTCTCCACTTAGGCATTGGTGTTTTTGATGGAATTATGGCCTACTGGAATAGCGATCGCTATTATATTCATCGTTTGGATGCACATTTAGACCGCCTTCGCCATGGTTCCACACAGATGGGACTAGGATTTTCGTGGTCAAATGAAGACCTTAAATCAGGTCTTTTATCACTATTAGATGAAGTTCCTCCAAATAATTACTACATACGACCAATTGTTTACCGTTCAGGGCCAAACTTGAACGTTAGCGATCTAATACCAGTTGATGTGGCCATCTTGGCAGTTACTATCGCCCGTGATGTAGACAAACCTCTTAAAAGCCATATTTCGCAATTTGAGCGTGTCTCTGGTCGTGCCATTCCAATTACCTGGAAGGTATGTGGCACCTATGTAAATAGTTACTTAAGCCGTCGTGCTGCGGCCATAAAGGGGTTTGATGATGCCATCATGCTTGACCAGGAAGGTCGAATTACTGAAGCTTCGGCGGCTAATCTGTTTCTGTTTCAAAAAGATACCGTTATCACCCCTGCATTGACTGCAAATATTTTCCCTGGTATCACCCGCTTTACACTGCTTGATATTGCACAGGAATTAGGAATTGAGGTGGTTGAACGTGATGTCCGACCTGAGGAATTAAATAATTTTGATGGAGCAATGCTCGCTGCCACAATGATGGAGTTGAGACCATTGGCAGCTATTGACTCAATTCAATATGATTCATCGAATCATCCGCTATTTCGTCGGCTCTTAAAGGAGTTTCGAGAAATTACACACCAATATTAAAGAGTTTTAAGTTTTGAGTTTTGAGTTATAAGATTCTTTAATTCATAACTCATAACTGGAGCGAAGCGCTGATAGGATAGTCGAGTTCTTTCACCCCCGCCTTAGCTGCTGCCATATCGTTTCGTGGCTGGACTGAGAGGCGTAGAACTCAACCATACCCCCTTTCACAGATACCAGGGGACGGATTTCAATTCCCTTGATTTGACTCATATTCAGCTAAAACCGCAGGAGCCTCGCGCTCTCCCGTTGGCAAAGCCTGCCGTAGGCATAGGGGAGCGCCCTTGAGGAATGCACGATTGGCGTAGGAACGGAGCCAAGCAATAATCTGTCGGGCATACAGTTGTACTTCACTTACAAAGCGCTGGGCGCGGGTGTGAAGGTGACTCCGATCAACCCCAGATACACCAGTCAAACCTGCCATCAATGTCTGCGCGTTCACCCCGACCCCGACAAATCCTATCGGAGCGGCAAGGCGTTTAAGTGTGGTCATTGCGGCTGGCATGGTGATGCTGATTTCAACGGTGCAAAGAACATTCAATCAATCGGGGCGCTTGTAAACCGCCTTGGAGGTTCCTGGTTGTCTTGCGAGATAACTGGAGGGCTACAGAAAGCCCGCGCTCTATGCGTAGCATGAGCGTCGGGTAGTTTACTATCCTCAGATTTAAAGCTTGCTCTTCAAATCTAGGAGGCTGAATTATAAACTTTTGTTGCCAGGGCAACAAGAAGACACTTGGGCGTACTAAATACGCCCAATGGTAGAGAAGCGATTCATCTCTGCACAGAGACTTTTAAAGTGCTAGGTTCCCCCACATGACCATCTAAGACCACGCCTCGCTGGTTGGCATGAAGATGGCGCAGCAGCTTGTAAATCGCTTCAATTTCCTCAGACGCCCCAGCTTTCTGAGCCACCTGTGCTAGGGATAAGGGAGCGTTTTCCTCCTGTAGCACTTGCATCACCCGTTTCTGTAGATCCAGAATAGCGGCGGCGGCTTTTTTACCGGCTTCCACCCCTGGTTGATGATAAGCGTTGACGTTTACAAGGACACCATAAAAGCCCACAGCCCTTTCGTAGAGGGCGATCAACGCACCAACATATCGGGGATTCACCTGGGGAATTGTCACGGTAATCGAATTTCGCTGGTTTTCGTAAAGAGCCTTACGGGTTCCCTGCAACAATCCCGATAGATAATCTCCAGATGTGACTCCTGGCTCTACTTCTACAGATGAACCCTGACGATCTTCTAAAACTTCAATAAAAGTGAGGAAGAAATTCGGGACGCCTTCTCGCAGTTGCTGCACGTAGGCGTGTTGATCTGTTGAGCCTTTGTTGCCATAAACAGCAATTCCCTGGTAGACGGTATTGCCATCAAGGTCTTTCTCTTTACCCAACGATTCCATTACCAGCTGTTGCAAGTAGCGGCTGAACAACAGCAGGCTGTCTTTATAGGGCAAGACAACCATGTCTTTTTCGCCGCGTCCATTACCAGCAAAGTACCAAGATAAGGCTAGCAAGGCGGCTGGATTTTCTTTGAGCTGGTGCGTTCGGGTAGCAGCGTCCATTTCCTTAGCACCAGCAAGCATGTCGCGGATGTCAATTCCCTGCAAAGCTGCTGGTAGTAGCCCCACGGCGGACATTTCTGATGTCCGTCCTCCTACCCAGTCTTCCATCGGAAAGGTGGTCAGCCAACCTTCAGATTTTGCCATTTTGTCTAAATTGCTATCCTTGCCCGTGATAGCAACAGCATTCTGGGCAAACTCTAGGTTGTGATCGGCGTAGGCTTTTTTGACCTCAATCATGCCGTTACGCGGTTCCGGCGTTCCCCCAGATTTGGAGATGACTAACACTAGGGTGCTAGAAAGGCGGTCTTTGAGATGGGTGAGGACACGGTCAATTCCAGCGGGATCGCTGTTATCAATAAAGTGAATGGCTAGGGGTGGGAAGCTTGGGGCTAGGGCAGAGGCGACGAACTGGGGTCCAAGGGCAGATCCACCAATGCCAATAGAAAGAATGTCAGTAAACTTAGGGGCACCTGGAGGATGAATTTCGCCGCTGTGAACCTTAGCGGTAAATGCTTCAATCTGCTCCAGGGTTTCTACAATTTCTTGTTTGAGTGCCGCTGTGGGTGCTAAATCGGGGTTTCGCAGCCAGTAGTGGCCGACCATGCGGTTTTCATCGGGGTTGGCGATCGCACCTGCCTCCAAGGCGTCCATATCCTTGAAAGCCTTCTCAAACTTGGGCTGCATTGCCTCCACAAAGTCATTATCAAACCGCATGCGGCTGACGTCAAGGTAAAATCCTAACCCCTCGTGGTAGTAAAGCCAGTCTTGGTAACGTTGCCAGAGTGCTGCGGCATCCATAAGCAAATCTCAATCTCTTTCACCAACTGTAAGTTTAAGGCGGAAGTTGGCGGCTAGATGTCAGGTTTTGGCTCTAAACCGCAGAAATTTAACTATATGACCTGTCACTTATAGCCAATAAACTAGGGTAGCGTTCCTGTATGGTACCGTGGCGCTGGTCGTTCGCCTCACCCTAGGGGACTAAGGGCAGCTATCATTGTTTCACTCGTTTGAGTGCCGATATTCATAGTACCCAGCAGCGGTACTTCCTGGTTATAGCTTTTAGCAGATACAGCTAAAGGCTCTACCGACTTTCTCAAAGCTAGGTGCGCCAGATGAAATTTCGTGTGACTTACTTACTGTCGCAAAAGACCAACTCGTAGGCAGGAGTCGGGCAGTATATTTTCATCTCAAAGACATCTTGTAAATAAATCTTTCTTCTGTGGCATACTTAAGCCTTATGCACTAAAATATATCCAAGTTAGTTGTTACTACTAGTTTACTTTTTAGAAAAAATTTTAGAAGAAACATGGGTACTTTTTCTAAACAACAACCAGCAAATGGTGTAATTTAGCTAATTCGCATAAAGTAAAAATGAGGCATTCAAAACAATAGTATTAACAATAAAATGAAAAGCCAAGATCAAAATCCTACTATTGATGATAAAACTTTAATTGAATATTTTGTCAAGGGTGAGTCTAAAGCTTTTTATAGTAAAACTCTCCAAATAGAACACAGCTTCAACTTAGTTCAATTAAAGACATTAAATAACGAATTAATTGCTTTATTTAAGCCATCTCATAAAATTAAATCTGCTTTAATTAAATATGAATCTTCATATGGAGAATTACTACATAAAACTCTTTTAAAAAATAATTTTGTACCGTTTGGGAAATCAAAACAGCAAGGACTTTTTGAATATCACCAATATGATGTACCATCTGGATATAAAATAAACTACACAGCGGCGCGAGATTTGTGGAAAGCTTGGTGGCCTAGCCAACATCATTCCAGCACCCTTAATTGGGCGAGTAAACTAGATCTACTTATTTTTAAAGATAACCAATGGTATCCCCTTCAAGATATTACTGTTCAGGAGGGAATAGTTTATATAAAAAGTTTAGTTGGCGAAATCACCTTAACTACTACTGATAAAATTGTTTGGTTAAGCAAAATGGAAAGTGAAAATACTCCTAAAGCTATTTCCGCAAAAAAATCAGAATTAGAAATAAAACAAAATTCTAAACTAGAATCAAAGTCCGAACTAAAGCCCAACAGTGAGCCAAAAATAAACGAGAGTAGAGAAGAGGAGCTAATAGAGCTAGAAAATCAAGCTATTAAAACTTTAAAAAAATACTTGTTCAACGGAGAAACTGAGATTCATACTGAAGTTATTAGAAATCCTAAAGGTGAAATTACTAGCCATAAAACTCTGACAATTAAAAGAGAATGTCCGCAGTGGGTAATAGAATACCTCATAAGTAAAAGAATAAGTGACGATACAACAGATTCTCTAAGCTTTCCAACTCGTCCATAACCCTTTATTGGTACTTGTTAAGCTTCTAATTTTATCTAAAATACAAGTGATTGAGCAAATCCTCCACCCAGGCGGGCAGCGCCAACAGATATTGTAGTCTTATGTTGTAACCGCGATGCCGCACAAGGTCTCAGGACTTGGCGAAGTCTTTACGTTGCCTACTAACCTTGAGGTGTTTTCTTCCTAACTTGTTAATCGCCTTATTGCGGTTTGATGATCCTTTCTTTTTGCTGGAAACTCGTCTTATATTTTATAGCAGTCGCCATAATGGAAGAGTGACAATTGACCGAATAATTCGTAATTCGTAATTCGTAATTCGTAATTTAAGAGGGTACAAGCCCCCACTAAATTTTCAATTTAGTGGTCTTCAATTAGTGACGAGTTCAAGCTCTCACTAATTGTAATTATGAATTACGAACTATCAATTACGAATTATTTTTGACCTCGCCCCCATGCACGCATCGAGATGCTGCTATAACTGTATGTTTGCTAAAAGCTAATTGCTAATAGCTAACTGAAGGATTGCTATAGATTGCCGATTGAAGAATGGACAGCGTCCATAAATCGATACGGATAGCTCGACTTTCGACTTATTTTGCCCACTATTAGGTGTTAGCGAAGCGGCAGGAAGTGCGGCATGAATTTAAAAATAGAAAATTGCTGGTCAAGTCTTGTCTCAGGTGCTAGCAGCAAAACTTAACACACCTATGAGCCGACAGTCCATAGCAACGGTATCTCCCCTCTGATAGACTTGTAGACTGGAATAGCCAGATGAAACGTCGCCAAATCAAGCAGTTGGGAGGACAGACTTCGTGGAAAATACACTAGGTTTAGAGATTATTGAGGTTGTTGAGCAAGCAGCGATCGCATCTGCCCGGTGGATGGGCAAGGGTGAAAAAAACACCGCTGACCAAGTGGCTGTGGAAGCCATGCGGGAACGGATGAACAAAATTTATATGCGGGGTCGCATTGTCATCGGGGAAGGAGAGCGGGATGAAGCCCCCATGCTTTACATTGGCGAAGAAGTCGGTATCTGCACCCGCGAGGATGCTAAAACGTACTGCAACCCAGACGAACTGATAGAGATTGACATTGCCGTTGACCCCTGCGAAGGCACTAACTTGGTGGCTTACGGTCAAAATGGTTCTATGGCAGTGTTAGCGATCGCAGAGAAAGGCGGTTTATTTGCTGCACCTGACTTTTATATGAAAAAGTTAGCTGCTCCCGCCCCGGCGCGAGGTCATGTAGATATTACCAAGTCCGCTACCCACAATCTCAAGGTTCTCTCCGAGTGCCTGGGCCGCGCTATTGAGGAACTGGTGGTAGTAGTGATGGATCGCCCTCGTCACAAAGATCTGATTACGGAAATACGCCAAGCTGGGGCAAGAGTGCGACTGATCAGTGATGGTGATGTCTCTGCTGCTATTTGCTGCGCCTTCGCGGGTACTAACATTCACGCACTCATGGGAATTGGCGCGGCACCAGAAGGCGTGATTTCAGCGGCGGCTATGCGCTGCTTAGGCGGACACTTCCAGGGGCAGCTAATTTACGATCCAGCAGAGTTGAATACTCCAGAAAGCGCCAATTGGTCGCGGGAAGCCAATATCGCACGGCTGAACGAAATGGGCATTCAAGATCCTGATAAGGTCTACAACGCCGATGAGCTGGCTTCTGGGAAAACCGTGTTATTCGCTGCCTGCGGGATTACTCCAGGTACACTGATGGAAGGTGTCCGGTTCTTCAAGGGCGGGGCGCGTACTCAGAGCTTGGTTATTTCCAGCCAGTCACGCACAGCACGGTTTGTTGACACTATCCATATGTATGACGAACCGAAAAATTTGCAATTGAGGTAGCCCTTTGGTAATAGGTGATGGGTGATGGGCAACGGATTATTTAACGGATGTAACGGATTTTTGATCGGTAATAGGATAGAGAAGGGCGGCAAAAAGCCAGTAACTCATCCGCTATAATCCTTTACCTTGCTCGCTGCCAACACGCATCACCAATCACCAATTACCAATCGCCAATTAACAATTAACAATTAACAATTAGCAATGAATATTGCAGTCATAGGTCTGAGCCACAAGACAGCGCCGGTGGAAGTGCGGGAAAAACTCAGCATCCCAGAAGCACAGATGGAAAGCGCGATCGCCCACCTGTGCAGTTACCCCCACATCCAAGAAGTAGCAATACTTAGCACCTGCAACCGCTTAGAGATTTACATCGTCACCAGCGAAACTGAGCAGGGCATTCGGGAAGTGACCCAGTTTCTCTCCGAGTCCAGCAAATTGCCCCTGAACGCTTTGCGGCAACACCTGTTCATGTTGCTACATCAAGATGCTGTTATGCACCTGATGCGAGTGGCAGCAGGTTTAGATAGCTTGGTGCTGGGAGAAGGGCAAATTCTGGCGCAAGTTAAGCATACTCACAAACTCGGTCAGCAATACAGCGGGATTGGGTCAATTTTAAACCGCTTGTTCAAACAAGCTCTCACAGCAGGCAAGCGAGTCCGCACAGAAACCAGCATCGGCACCGGGGCTGTCTCCATCAGTTCAGCGGCGGTGGAATTAGCCCAGATGAAAGTGCAAAACTTAGCAGCTTACCGCATAGCTATTTTGGGCGCAGGTAAAATGTCGCGGTTGCTAGTGCAACATCTACTAGCAAAAGGAGCCGTCCAAATTTCGATTTTAAACCGCTCCCCTCGACGGGCTGAGGAATTGGCGAGCCAGTTTCCTGATGCCGATCTGCAACTTTATCCGCTTTCAGACATGATGGCGGTAATTGCTACCTCAGATTTGGCTTTTACCAGCACGGCTTCCACCGAACCCCTGCTAAATCGCTCTAAACTAGAAAGCTGTTTAGAAGTGCATCGAGATTTAATGCTATTTGATATCTCTGTACCTCGCAATGTGGATGCAGATGTCAATGAATTGGAGAATGTCCAAGCATTTAATGTCGATGACTTGAAAGCTGTAGTGGCGCAAAACCAAGAAAGCCGTCGCAAGATGGCACAAGAAGCCGAAGCACTGCTGGAAGAAGAAGTGGAAGGGTTTGATGTCTGGTGGCGATCGCTCGAAACAGTCCCCACCATTAGCTGTCTGCGAGACAAAATGGAAACCATCCGCGCCCAAGAGTTAGAAAAAGCTCTATCGCGCTTGGGATCTGAATTTGCTGAAAGACATCAAGAAGTCATCGAAGCTTTGACACGCGGCATTGTCAATAAAATTCTCCACGATCCAATGGTGCAACTGCGGGCGCAGCAGGATATCGAAGCTAGACGCAAAGCAATGCAGGCACTGCAAATGCTGTTTAATTTAGATTCAATAAGCGCCAATCAGAATACGTAAAACCCTGTTTGAGATAAATATGCCTGATAAAAGTTTTGAAGATAACTCCAAGAATAAATCGTAAACTTATTTATTCTTCTGAGTAGTTCCCTTTTATCAGGCTGTTTTATTTTTTGTCATCTATTTTCGATATTAAAGCGATCGCTTTTTGAGCAGCTACTTTGTGCTTCTATTTTGTAGATTTATCTTATCAATCTACCTTTTATGGAATCTCGTATTCAATCGTACTTGCGCTTTACCGTGAGCCAGCAACGTGATACGGAACAGATCAATTCATTCTTTGCAAGCTTCAACCGCTTCAGTGACAACCCTTTTCTTAACTATGCCATCCCAGACAATGATGCCATACCGTCACTCAGCGATGTGAAGGCATTGATCGATGCCTATAAGAGACGCGGACGGCAGCCACGTTTGGAATACATTACAAAACTTTTGAGAGATTAGGTTCCACAACATGAGGGAAGCTCTTAAAATTCCGTCGCACCCAGTCCATACCGACCTCATTATTGAGTTTAATCTTCTGAGGCGTATCTGGATAAATCTTCCCCAAAATATCCGCATCTTGATCCACTATAACTTTGCCAAATTTGAGGTATCTACTGCCAAATAGCTTAAAGACAGGATGCTTCGCTTGACCAAATAGCAAAATATAAGTTCGTGTTCGATTTTCAGCTTCAGGTACAAATATATGGCATTGTGCAGCTTGTCCCAACGGCATTTCTCCATGAAAAATCACTAGAGATGGGAAATGATTTTCTAGATGCGCTTTAATAGTGCTGGGCAGCAAAAACAAATCTGGTTTCTGGAGCTTTTCGGTCAAACTGTAAGAAGCTGTAGGCAGATCGTAAAACGCCTGGGAATGATGCCCGTCATCAATAAATTGATGAAACTCCACATCGGTAATCCGAAACAAATCGCGGTGAGTGCCATTTTGATGATTGTAGTCATGCATATTCAGCAGCATCGTTAGTAAATCTGTCTCGACACTGGTATCTGCTGTATGCCCAATAAAGTAGTAACTTTTGGCAATCTCATTCAGCACTGTGGGGATAGGGATTTTCGGTGCGTATCCACCATACGACCAAATAAAATCTCCTTGAATAATTAGTTCTAAGGGCTTTAATTGAGGTAATGTTTTTTTATTAGATCCGGGCAGAACAGTACAGCCATCAAAATCAAACTTCAAAGCATGAAATGGGCAGACCACAGAACTTGTCCCATCGCTCTCTTGTTCGCACCATCCTTCTGACAACATTGCTCCCATGTGCGGACAGGCATTGGGTAGTGCATGGATGGCTCCGGCAGCATCTTTCCACATTACATAGTCAGCACCATACAAGGAAACTTTCTGCGGTTGGTTTACGGTGAGCATCGACTTGTGCGCCAACAACCAAGGCGCACCGGGAAGCATAGACTGCATGGTGTTCTCCATTAAATATAAAATTGTGAAAAATCCGTCGTGTTTATAAAATATGACAGAACGTTCGCATTCGTCAAGTAGTCTGCGCCGTCAACCCAAACAGCAACGAGGTAAAGAACGAGTTGAAAAAATCTTGGATGCGGCGGCGGCAGTGTTTGACGAGGTGGGCTATGAAGCGGCGACCACTCATCTAATTGCAGCCAAAGCGGGAACGGCGATCGGCTCTGTTTACCAATTTTTTCCCGATAAAGCCGCCATTTTTAATGCGATGGAGTTACGCCATGTCGAGCGGGTCAAAGTCATGTGGGCGAAAGTAAATACTCAAGAAATCGTCCAACTGCCGCTCCGCCAAATGATTCACGTCATTGCCAGCTCTGTCGCTGAACTATTTGAGCAGCCCGTGTCACGGGTCGTGTTTGTACAGTTTTTTGTATCGCGCCAGATTTTCCAGTCAATCGATGACAGCATGACTCAGGAAGCGATTAACTTTATGACAAATATTTTGCTTTCCCGCAACCCGGCATTAAGTGAGGCACAGTGCAGCCTGTTAGCAGAAGTGTGCGTTCATAGCAGCAATGCGGTGATGCTGGCGGCACTTCGCAGCCCTTATCGGGAGCATAGTCAGCGATTGATTCAGCAAATTGAGGACTTGCTGGTGTCATATTTAGAGCCGTATATGGGGGATAGTCTGTTGAGCTATGTAATGAAAGTAATGGTATGCCCCCATTGTCAATCGCAGCAGTTATCTAAAAATGGGTATCGCCGAGGGAAGCAGTGCTATCGCTGCAAGGACTGTAGCAAACAGTTTGTGGAGAAATCGCTTGCGTATTGATGTTCGTTAAGACGCTCCTCAGTGGCGATCGCTACGGATGGAAAGCCAGTAGAGGCGATCGCCATACAATATATAGCTGGGTCGTCAAATCAAATAGCACCGACAGCGCTAGAATCAAAAAGCGGGGTATCCCGATGCAGCAATCTTTTGTTGAAGATCCAAGTCTGAGCGATCGCCTCTTCGATCTTTTAGAAACAGTTTTTCCAGAGATCGGATTACGACAACTTGCAAATATCGGACGGAAGCTAGGGGCACCCTGGGAGTCGGCATCAGTTCCGTTTATGAAATTTGAGGAGGGAAGGGCGTTGGCGCAGTCTATCCCTCGGATAATCGCTCACGTTGGAGTGGTGGAACTGCCACTTTGCGTCATGGGACAACCCCTGAAAGTGGGAGGTATCCATGCAGTTGCAACCCATCCTGAATTTCGCCGTCGAGGACATTATCGGGATTGTATGGAAGCTGCGCTGGAGTATTGCAAAACTCGCTATGAAACGTTGGTTCTAACTACATCTCAACCAGAGTTATATCAGCCGTTTGGTTTTCGGGTGGTGCCGGAATTTGCGTTCATGGTGCCTTGCGATCACTCAGGTCAAAAGGATAGCTTTCGCGTGCTGAACTTACAGGATGTAAATGACTGTACCCTACTGCATCGTTTACTCGACACACGCATCCCCGTTTCTGATGTAGTGGGAGTTTACTCAGAAAAGGCAGTGTTTCTGGTTAACGAAGCCAGCCGACCACTGTATTATGCCGAGGATCTGGATGCACTGGTGGTGATAGAGCAGGAGGACGATCGCCTGCAACTCTTTGATGTCATTGCCAATCACTCACTTTCACTTGCTGATATTCTCAAATGCATCTCCCACCCAGTTAACGAGGTCATTCTCTACTTCAGTCCCGATCGCTTAAACGTTCAAGCTAAAGCAATACCTTATGTATTAGACGATGCGTATTTAATGATTCGAGGTTCATTCGCTGCGGAAGGACAGCCATTTATGCTACCTCGTTCTGCACGATGCTAGTCAGTAACGATAGGATTGCTAGAAGCTAATTGCTAAAAGCTAACTGCTAATTGCTATAAAAATGTTGTTACGGTTTTGGAACTCAGGCTTTCGACTAGCTGTAGTGTTACTGGGATTGTGGCTGGCTTTCGATCTAGCCTCCCACCTAGTAGCAGAGGCGCTGTGGTTTCAGGAACTTGGGTATTTGCCCGCGTTTCTGTTGCGGCTAAAAACGCAGTTGGGGTTATGGGCGATCGCATCATTCCTCACAGCTAGCTTTCTGCTGGGAAATCTAAGCTTGGCTTTTCGTCTCAAATATTCCAAACAAAGTTTAGAGTCACCTGTTATCCTTTTCCCCGATGTCAAGACAATCGATCCCCCTAACGTGCGTGGGAAATGGGGGCTAAGGTATGGTTTTACCTTGCGCTGGCTGTTACCTATCTTTTTAATACTAGGCTCCCTTGTAGGGTTGATGCTGCTGCACTATGGAAAAGTCGCTTTCGGCTTTTGGCATTCTGACTGGAGCCTTCCCAGCGTAACGCCAACGCTACCGACTTTATTGGAGCCAAGTTCAATTTGGCAGCAGTTACAGCAATTTTATCTACAGTTTCAGCCGAGTTCGAGCGAACAACAGTTAGGGCAACTGCCAGTGCAAATTGGGCGGCTGGTTGTGTTATTGGGGATTTTGATAGCCCTGGTAGTTAACCCCCAATTCTGCTTAACTGCGATCGCATCTGCGATGAGTTTGTTCTTTGGTTTAGTGATATCTGCAAACTGGGGCAGGGTTTTGCAGTATTTCCATCCCACAACTTTTAACAGCCTCGAACCCTTATTTAAGCAAGATATTAGCTTTTATATCTTTACCTTACCAGTATGGCAACTGCTGGAATTTTGGCTGGGAGGACTATTTCTCTATAGTCTACTGGCGGTGACGCTGATTTATTTGCTGTCCGGAGATAGCCTGAGCCAGGGGAGGTTTCCAGGGTTTCAAGAGAGCCAGTTGCGCCACTTATATGGGCTAGGCAGCGCCTTGATGCTAGCGATCGCACTCCGTTATTGGCTGAAGCGCTATGAATTACTATATTCCGATCGCGGCGTTACCTATGGTGCCAGTTACACCGATGTGGCGGTGCAGTTGCCCGTTTATACTGGGTTGAGTTTACTAGCAGGTGCGATCGCAATTTTTCTGCTGTGGCAGACGCTGCTATGGAACAAGAAAAGTCAAGGGTTAATTGCTGCCTTTTTAATTCTTACTGTTGCCTTTATTGCTGATTGGGCATTACCCACAGCCGTGCAACGCCTCGTTGTCCAACCGAATGAACTGGCGCGGGAAAAACCCTACATTGAACGCAGTATTAACTTTACCAGGGCAGCTTTTGCTTTAAACAATATTGAAGTTCAAACCTTTAATCCCCAAGACCAACTTACCGCAGCTGAAATCAAAAAAAATGACCTGACTGTTAGCAATATCCGCCTCTGGGATACACTCCCCTTGCTGCAAACAAATCGTCAGCTGCAACAAATCCGACTCTACTACAAGTTTCCCGATGCAGACATTGACCGATACACTCTAAAACAAAACCTCGCTACTTCAACGACAACAAAGCGACAAGTCATCATAGCAGCAAGGGAACTAGACTACAGCGCCGTACCCCAGCAGGCTAAAACTTGGATCAACGAACACTTAACCTATACTCATGGCTATGGTTTTACCTTGAGTCCTGTTAATACCGTTGGTCCTGGAGGGCTACCCGATTACTTTGTTAAAGATATTGGGGCTGATGCAGGCAACGGCAAGGACGGGGCTTTGAGGACATCAAGCGATCGCATCCGTGCCAGTATTCCTATTGATCAGCCTCGGATTTACTACGGCGAAATCGCGGATACCTACATAATGACTGGGACTAAAGTTAAAGAGTTCGACTATCCCAGCGGCAACGACAATTTCTATAACACCTACGATGGACGTGGTGGAGTGGAAATAGGCACTTTGTGGCATCGCTGGCTATTTGCCGCATATCTAAATGATTGGCAGATGCTGCTGACTCGGAACTTTACCCCCCAAACAAAGCTTTTATTCCGTCGCAATATCAAAGAACGAGTGCAGGCGATCGCTCCTTGGTTACGCTACGACAGCGATCCTTATCTAGTCGCTGCCAATGTACAGGAGAAAGGCGTCGGTCTGGCTTCCTCAGAATCACCAGAACCGAAAAATTATTTGTACTGGGTTGTAGATGCATACACGACGAGCGATCGCTATCCTTATTCCGACCCAGGTAAGGAGAACACCAACTACATTCGTAATTCTGTAAAAGTCGTAATTGATGCCTATCATGGCTCAGTTGACTTTTATGTTGCCGACCCCAAAGATCCGATTATTCAGACTTGGACGACCATCTTTCCAGGGCTATTCAAACCATTGGAAGCCATGCCAGCTGGACTCTGGAGCCATATCCGGTATCCAGCAGACTTCTTCAGCATCCAATCTGAGCGTTTGCGTACTTACCACATGACCGATCCCCAGGTGTTTTACAACCGGGAAGATCAGTGGCAGGTTCCCAACGAGATTTATGGCAGTAAATCCCAACTAGTAGAACCCTACTACCTGATCATGAAACTGCCCACCGCAGCGGCAGAAGAATTTATCCTGCTGCTTCCGTTTACGCCCACCCAACGTACTAATTTAATTGCTTGGTTAGCGGCACGTTCTGATGGGGAACAATATGGAAAGTTACTACTATACGAGTTTCCCAAGCAGCAGCTAGTATACGGTACTGAGCAAATGGAAGCCTTGATTAACCAAGATCCAGTCATCTCCCAGCAAATTTCCTTATGGAATCGCCAGGGTTCGCGGGCAATTCAGGGAAATTTGTTGGTGATTCCGATTGAGCGATCGCTCCTCTACGTCGAACCCCTTTACCTAGAAGCCGAGCAGAATAGCCTGCCAACCCTAGTAAGGGTGATTGTCGCCTACGAAAACCGCATCGTCATGGCCGAAACGCTGGAACAAGCGCTGCAAGCAATCTTCAAGCCAGATAAATCCGCAACACCAGCAATTGTCCGTCCAGTAAAAGCCCTGCCTCCTCCACAAGGCTGATTAATCAGCGCTTAGAACTGATGTATTAATATAAATAGAATACTTTTTATTCTTGTGAAAAAATGTAAGTAAGGTAAATCAAAACTTCCAAGCTAGCAGTAACCTATTATTAGCCAGTGTATTTTATAGAGCCATGAAAATGCAATCGTTATCTCTTTTTAATGAAGTAGTTACAGCCTTAGAGCAGCATGAAAATTCAGTGCGTATTAAAAAGCTAATGTGGTGTATATGCAACCAAGTTTGGGAGAACGATCCTAACAGGCTTAATGAATTAAACGTAAAAGATTTGATTCAAGACTTACGCCAAATAAATCCGACTTTGGAAGATTTAAAGGCATCTTTATTTAAAGTAGTTAAAACTTTAAATAAGCCTGCTGAATATTCCTTGGTAGCTAAAACAATTTTTAGTAATGTAGGAAGACTATATCCTGAATTTCAAAAATTAAATCAAACCAGAGCCAGCCGGGATAATGAATCTTTTTCAACAGTATCGTCGGCTAGCCAACAACCATCTGCCTCCAAACCCGCATCTAAGCCGAACGAGCAAAGACGAGCCTACGATCCGTTTGCTGCGCGGCTGGAAATCATGAGTTATACCAACCCACTACGGGCTAAAATAGTTTTATTTTCGACCCTTTATCACTCTTTTGATTATAGTAACCAAGACTGGTTAAACCTGAGGGCACACGAACTTGATGATTTGTTGCAAAGCCTATTTCGTGCCTGCAAAAGTTTTGCAGAGCTTGAGTCTCACCTACATAATACTGCGAGGAGGCTTAAAGAACCAGGGGAAAATACTAAAGCAGCAAAGGCAATTCTCCAAGCTCTGAAACCTTTCTATACCTTGGCACAAGTGGGTGTAAATCAAGCCCAAACGCTCGGTAGTAATAATAATGATGAAATGATAACAGCGCTCAATATGAATGAACCAAATAGCCTAAATCAGACCAGTGTTGAGTACGATGATAACGATTATACCTGTCAGTTTTTACCCTCTTAAATAAAAATATATGTAACAATTAATAATTTATGGGAATATAAAAGCACCATAAGCAACAGCCGTCGTTATGAACCACAGTATTGTTTACTTCCTGTGTCATTTGATTGAGAGCAAACGTTTTCAATAAAGTAGCTTCAGATAATTAATAACGCGCTCCACGTTCTGACCACAAACAAAAAGGTTTTAAACCTCCAAGTTTCATTTATGAAAACAAAAGAATTGATTCAGTATTGCTAGCCGCCTACTGACCGTCTGGGGGACAATTACATTATCCTGGCATCCAAAATATTTGCATCGAATGAGCGCTACTGAGCTTTGATAAATTTAGGAAAATTACCCTGGTTGAGAGGTTAAGAATATGGATGCTAATGAACTTATTGAGCGATATGCGGCGGGAGAAAAAGACTTTAGCGGTGCAAACCTCAGTGGTATCAACCTGTTTGGTGCGGACTTGATTGGTGTAGGTCTGATTGAGGCAGACTTGCATGGTACAACCTTAATTTTTGCATACCTCAATCGGGCAAAGCTGGTTAAAGCTAATCTAATTGCTACAAAGCTGAGCGGCGCCAGCCTAGCCCAGGCTGATTTGCGCGGTGCCAAGCTGCACGATGCAGATCTGCATGGTGCAACTCTACAGGGTGCCGATATGCGTGGTGCAGATATAACTTTGGCAAATCTGCTAGATGCAAACCTGATGGATGCAGATCTGCGTAATGTGAATCTGAGTGGTGCCAATCTCACAGGTGCATGCCTGCGTGGTGCCAACCTGCGTGAGGAGAAGAGAGTTTATAATTCGAGTCTGCGTGGTGCCAACCTGCGTAAGGCTGACCTGCGTGGTGCAAATTTCACGGGTGCAGATATGGCTAGGGTTGACCTGAGTGGTGCCAACTTGAGTAATGCCAATCTGCGTGATACAGACTTAAGGGGTGCTAATCTGAGCGGGGCTAACCTGATGGGGGCATTTCTAAGTGATGCCAAACTCAATGAAGCAAATCTGCGTGGTGCCAACCTGACTAATGCCAAGCTAGAGCGGGTCGTACTTATTGGTGCAGATATGGTTAGTGTCAACTTGAGTGGGGCACTAATGCCTGATATCAAGCTAGGTAAGGCTAATCTGAGTAATGCTAACCTGAGTGGTGCCAGGCTAAATAGATCTGATTTAAGTCGGGCGAATCTGTGTGGGGCTAACCTAACTGATGTAGATTTGATTGATGCCTACCTTGCTAGGACAGACTTAGCAGATGCCAACCTGACTAATGCAAACCTCGCCAGGGCAGAACTGAGTAGTGCCAATCTCACGGGTGCAAACCTACGTCACGCCACAATGCCTGATGGAAAAATTAACGACTAGAATTAAAAGTTTTGAGTTTTGAGTTGAAATCCCCATCAAAACTCTATAAAAGTCATTAGCGCAGTGCCCAAGCTAGGAAACGTTCAGTGTAGTAAAGCGCTAGCTGATTGCTGGGCCCCTGAAATATAGCGTCGAAAGCATGTTCAGCCCAAGGAATTTCCAGCAGAACAGCAGTATTACCGATCGCACGCAGACGTTTATACATTTGCTGGGCATATTTAAATTGCACTACACTATCGCGGCTTCCATGCACTAATAAGGTTGGCGGTAGTGGGCGCTTTACATAGCTGATGGGCGAGGCAACACGATACAGATCTGGTAGTTTGTCTGGGGAACCGCCCAGGAATGCTTCTAGGACAGCTCGTGTATCTATAGGATCGGGGAATGGGGGATGGGCATAGCCTTCAGTAAGGTTAACTGGGCCGTAGTAGCTGACCACTGCTCGGACAGGCAGTGCATCAGGCTGATAAGCTGCCAGCATCGCTAAATGCGCCCCAGCGGAACGTCCTAGCAAAACCATCCGTTCTAGGTCAGCCTCATACTCAGCCCCATGCTGGCGGATAAATTCCAGTGCTGTACGCACATCCTCAAGCTGGGCTGGGAAACGATGCCAAGGCGTATGTCGATAATCAATTGCGAAGACAGTATATCCCCGCGCCGCCATATAGCGGTTAAAATTAGCGTTGTTTGCGGGGTTGCCGCTTCGCCAAGCTCCCCCGTAGATAACAACTAGCGCTGGATACTTTCCTACCTGGGGTGGTCGGTAGATATCCATGCTCAGAGGAACACCTTCCGCAATTGCAAAGCGGATGCCAGATGTGTAGCGGCTTTCACTGGGATCAATGCCTCTAAAGGCATCAGCCAGGACAAACGGCTGCGATCGCCAAGTGCGATCCCGTGGAATAGGCGCTATATACTCTCTACCTAGAGCCTCACCTATCGCCACCTGCATACGCTGCTGAGTTCCTGGCAGCTGCACCAGTGGCAAGGCACTCAAAAACAGTCCTAGCAAGCTAGCACCCAAAGCTAAACGCCGTAACTTAGTGCGTCGCATCCCGACTAATACCACCAGACTCGTAACGCCGTTTAACACCAGTAGCCAGTGGCAAACTTCCGGCGCACCTACTCCTAAAGTAAGCAGAAACATAGTTGGAGCCGGAATAATAATCCAACTACTGAGAAAAAGACCAATGCCACTCAGGAGCAATACTAACGATTGGAGCGCGATCCTAAGTTGATGAGGCATGGTTTAAGCCTATCTGAAAAGCCGATTAAAGATGTTTTTACCGCAGATGAAAGCAGATAGACGCAGATAAACGCAGATATTTACTTTCATAAAACTATTTTTCTGATAGGCTCTAAGTGGCTCATTTAGGCTAAAGATTGGCAATGCCGCTGTTGATGCCACTGCCATGCATGTGACAAAATCTCACTGAGATCTGAATATTGGGGTTGCCAACCTAAAGTTTTTCTGGCTTTGTCGCTACTGCCAACAAGGACGGGTGGATCGCCAGGACGGCGATCGCATTCCACCGTTTTGATTTCTCGCCCTGTGACTGCCGTGGCCGTCTCAATCACTTCTTTGACTGAGAAGCCACTACCATTACCTAAGTTAAACACTTCAGTATCCCCACCCTGCAACAAATATTCCAACCCTAAAACATGGGCTACTGCTAAGTCAGAAACATGAATATAGTCCCGAATACAAGTACCGTCAGTCGTGGGGTAGTCCGTGCCGAAAATAGAGACAGATTCTCGCAAACCCAAGGCAGTCATTAGCACCAGGGGGATGAGGTGCGTTTCTGGCGCGTGATCCTCTCCCAGCAACCCGGTGGGATCAGCACCTGCGGCGTTAAAGTACCGGAAACGGACAGACTTGAAACCGTAGGCAACATCAAAATCAGATAAAATCCGTTCCACCATCAACTTACTTGCCCCATACGGATTAATCGGGTTTTGGGGATGATCTTCGGGAATGGGAACAGCTTTGGGTACACCATAGGTGGCGCAAGTCGAAGAAAATACAAATTTCTTCACAGAAGCTGCCATCATAGCTTCTAAGAGCGTCAGGGTGCCTAGGACATTGTTACGGTAGTACTTGGCAGGATCTGTAACAGATTCACCTACATAGGCATAGGCGGCAAAGTGCATGACCGCAGTAATATTGTGTGTTGAAAATAGGCGATCCAGTAAAGCGCGATCGCTTGTATCACCGACAACTAACTCTACCTGTAAAACCTTCTCTACCAAGTCTCGATGCCCATAAACCAAGTTGTCCAAAACAACAACTTCATAGCCTGCTCTTTTCAGTGCTAATACAGCTTGGGAGCCAATATATCCAGCACCGCCTGTAACTAAAATAGCTGCTTTAACTTGCGACATTTTTCTCTTAATTTCAGCGTTGCCTAATTTAGTCTTGTCTCTGATCAACTATCTTAAAGCGATAGTTTTAATATTATAAATATATACAATTAATTTGGTTACGTTCTTTATCCGTAAAATGCTAGTCATATACATAGCCGTAGTCAGATGAATATAATCTTGACAACTAAAATTCCCCACTTAAGCTATATGGCTTCCCATTGGCTGAATGTTCAAGTTTGATTGGCGCTTCCGTGTTCATGCGATTGACGTTGCTCATTTATTAAAGCTTTTGTATATAAGGTTGAAGTAAACCGGGAAAATGAAAGTTTTGTTGGGATTGTTATTAGTAGGGGCAGCGCCGTGCCCCTACTAATATTATCTTGTTTTCTTTAGTGAGCTAAAGTTCTCATAGCTCTATTATGAAGAAATGATAAAATCATAGTGTCGGTAGCCTAATCTAAATCAGCGGTATTATAATGGATATTTACCAATTACCAGCGCTTTCTGACAACTATATCTTTTTGCTGCATGACCCTCAACAGAAAATAGCAGCGGTTGTAGACCCAGGAACAGCGCAGCCAGTTAGACAAAAACTCCAAGAATTAAAAGCAGAGCTAGTCGCGATTTTCAATACTCATCATCACCACGATCATGTAGGCGGGAATAGCGCACTAATGAAACAATTTCCGAAAATTTGTATATATGGGGGAAGCGAGGATAAAGGCAGAATTCCTGGGCAACAGGTATTTTTGCAGTCAGGCGATCGCGTTCAGTTTGCTGGTAGAATTGGTGAAGTCTTATTTGTTCCTGGGCATACCCGCGCTCATATTGCCTACTACTTTCCCCCAACAGCTGAGGGTGAGACGGGAGAATTATTCTGTGGTGACACTTTGTTTGCGGGTGGCTGCGGCAGGCTGTTTGAAGGCTCACCGACTCAGATGGTGACATCACTCACTAAGCTGCGGGCTTTACCAGATAATACGCGCGTTTGGTGTGCTCATGAATATACGCTGAAGAATCTCCAATTCGCTCTCACAGTAGATCCAGACAACCAAGACTTACAAGCCAGGTTTGCTGAAGTGAAGGCACTCCGCAGTCGGTCGCAAGCAACAGTGCCATCAATGCTAGGTATGGAAAAGCGCACCAATCCATTTGTGCGTTGGGATCAACAGGCGCTACAATCAGCAGTGAAAAGCCTTGACCCAGTGCAGAGTTTTGCGCGGCTGCGAGGAATGAAGGATCAATTTTAACCAGTTGTGGGGGGGTGACTTGCTGCAAGCCACTGGTTGCGATCGCCCTACACAGAATTGTAGTATGAAGAGTTCTAGCTTATCCTCACTTGTTCTGGATTTGTACCAGAAAAAAAGACTATGGCGAAACGTGTGCAATTAGTTTTGAATCAAGATGTCAGCAAGCTGGGAAAAACTGGTGACTTAGTAGAAGTTGCTCCCGGCTATGCTCGTAATTATCTAGTACCACAAGGGATGGCAGTTCGAGCCACTGCTGGCCTCCTTAAACAAGTCGAAAGGCGCAGAGAGAAAGAGCGGCTACGTCTGTTAGAAGAAAAAGAGCAAGCTCAAACACGTAAGACGGCTTTGGAAAGCGTGGGCAGCTTCACCATCCGCAAACAGGTAGGTGAAGGGGACGCGATTTTTGGAACCGTCACCGACCCAGAAGTGGTTGCAGCCATTCTGGAAGCAACTAATCAGGAGATAGACCGACGGGGTATTACACTACCCGATATTCACAAGACTGGAGTTTACAAGGCTGAGATCAAGCTACATCCTGAAGTCACAGCGGTTGTAAATATTGAGGTTTTGCCCCTCTAGGTATCAGCTAATAGTTAGTAGTAGGGGCACGGCAGTGCCGTGCCCGCACAGTTGTTAGTAGGCACATCGAACCACTAACCACTAACCACTAACCACTAACAATGCCTTTTTTATGGCTAACGAACTTAATTTTCAAGCTTCCGAGCGTAGCCTGCCGCCTCAAAACGTTGATGCCGAGGAAGCGGTTTTAGGCGGCATTCTGCTAGATCCAGAAGCCATTGGCCGCGTAACTGACCAACTGCTTCCAGAAGCCTTATATATCCGCGCCCACCAAGAAATCTATCGAGCCGCATTAGCCCTGCACAGCCAAGGCAAACCGACGGACTTGATGAGCGTCACCACATGGCTGTATGACCACGAGAAACTAGAAAATGTTGGTGGTCAAAGTAAATTAGCGCAGTTGGTAGAGCGCACTGTCAGCGCGGTCAATATTGACGGTTTAGCGGCGCTAGTGATGGACAAGTACGTGCGCCGTCTGTTAATTAAGGCTGGCAACGAAATTGTCCACCTAGGTTACGAGACAGCCACAGAGCTAGAAACAGTCCTCGACCAAGCAGAACAGAAAATTTTTAGCCTTACCCAGACGCGCCCCCAGGTGGGTCTGGTTCCCATCTCTGATACCCTCGTATCCACGTTTCAGGAGCTTGAAAGCCGTAATAATCAGGACGTGGCGCTGCCCGGTCTTCGCTGTGATTTTTATGACCTAGATGGGATGACTGGTGGTTTTCAGCCTTCTGACTTGATTATTGTGGCTGGTCGTCCGTCAATGGGAAAGACGAGTTTTGCTATTAATATCGCTAATAAAATCGCGGAATTACACAAATTACCAGTTGCTATTTTTAGCCTGGAAATGTCCAAAGAACAGCTAGTGCAGAGGCTACTGTCTACTGAGGCTAAGATTGAAAGCAACCGTCTGCGGGCAGGACGGATTACTCAAAATGAGTGGGAATCTCTGAGTAGTGCCATTGGCATTTTATCGGAACTGCCGATCTTTATTGACGATACCGCAAACATTACGATGGCTCAAATGCGATCGCAGGCGCGGCGTCTTCAGGCAGAACAAGGTGGGAAGTTAGGATTAATCTTGCTGGATTATTTGCAATTGATGGAAGGAGGCGGCGACAATCGGGTACAAGAGTTATCAAAAATTACGCGGCAGCTCAAAGGTTTAGCCCGCGAACTCAATGTGCCCATTATTGCTCTGTCTCAGCTAAGTCGGGGAGTGGAAGCCCGCAATAACAAACGACCGATGATGTCAGATTTGAGAGAGTCGGGATGTCTAACTGGCGACAGTCTAGTTACATTAGCAGACAGTGGCCTACAAGTGCCGATTCGTGAATTAGTCGGGAAATCAGGTTTCCCGGTTTGGGCACTCAACGAAGTCACGATGAAGTTAGAACGCGCAGTTGTTAGCAATTCCTTTTCAACAGGTATAAAGCCTGTCTTTCAACTAAAAACTCGTCTTGGACGTACTATCCGAGCTACTGGCAATCACAAGTTTCTCACCATTCATGGCTGGAAGCGCCTTGATGAGTTAGAGTCTGAGGAGCGCATTGCTCTTCCTCGCTGCTTACCAAGTCCATCTGTGCAGTATATGAGTGATGCTGTTCCAGCAATGGAGCAGGGTGGTCTAACTACACCTCAGATGCAAGCTCAGCTTGGTAATATATATTGTGGTACAAGTCTTTACAAACAGAATCTAAGCCGTGAACGAGCCGCCAGGTTAGCTACCGTTGTCAAATCTGATGCGCTTGCTCTCTTATCTACAAGTGATGTTTACTGGGATGAAATTGTCTCAATAGAAGCTGATGGTGAAGCTAAAGTTTACGATTTAACTGTTCCCAGTTTTCATAATTTTATTGCTAATAATATAGTGGTTCATAATTCGATTGAGCAGGATGCCGATTTAGTGATCATGCTTTATCGCGACTGCTACTATAACCCCGACTCTCCAGATAGAGATATTGCCGAAATAATAGTAACTAAACATAGAAATGGTCCTACAGGAACTATTAAACTTTTGTTTAATCCAGAATATACAGAATTTAAAAATTTGGCTAGATAAGAAATAAATACACAGTGAACACGCTTGCGTCCTACGGACAGGCTACGCCCACGCGTGGGCGTAGCCTGCAAGAGCGCCTTTCCCAGCGAAATGTTTTATCTTAGGTGAAGTTAGCGTAAGCAGAGTATTTCAATGCTCGTAATAACTCAGGAAAAAAACAGTGAGCTTTAAACTTGAGAACGTTGTTCCTTGGGGTCGCTCAATGCAGGAATACATCAGGATGTTTAACCTAACACCTGACGACTTCCATCTGACGATTCTAGATTGCGCTGGTGGCCCTGCTAGCTTCAATGCCGAAATGACCCGCCAAGGGTATAAAGTTATCTCCTGTGACCCAATCTATCAGTTCACCGCCAGCGAAATTGACCAGCGTATCCAGGAAACTTACCAAAAAATAATTGATGGTGTTCAAGCAACCCAAGAAAACTACGTTTGGCAGGATATCCAGTCACCAGAACAACTATGCCAGATCAGAATGGCAGCTATGCAGCAATTTTTGGAGGATTTGCCGAGGGGAATTCAAGAAGGACGCTATGTAACATCTGAGTTACCCGTCTTGCCCTTCAACACTAAGCAGTTTGATTTGGCTGTTTGCTCTCACTTCCTGTTTACCTATTCAAATCTGCTCTCAGAAGACTTTCATCTTGCTTCCATATTAGAAATGTGCCGCGTTGCTGCTGAGGTGCGGGTTTTTCCCCTGTTGTTAAACTTCTCCGAGGAGGTATCCTCTGTGCTTGAGCCGGTGATAAATGAATTAAAAGCGCGAAGTTACAGGGTGGAAATAAAGCAGGTGCCCTATGAGTTTCAAAAAAGCGGCAACCAAATGTTGCGTGTATTTCCGCCAGTGTGAACTAACCCCGCACCTACAAAACAAGCCGAAAAGAGCGATCGCATCACGTAGATTAATAGAGGCTTGTTGCAAATTCACCAAGCAGATGCACGCAGCCTCGCGCAGCTACAGCGCTTCTACTGGTGCTGGTTCCCAAACTTCCCCGTATTGCTCCTGTAGTGCCTGCCATGCTTCCACTTGCCCCGGTTCGTATTCACCCGGCTTGCCCCACTGCAAGAATAAGCTTAACGCTGGCTGCTCTTGCTCATCCAGAAAGCGAATCGCGTATGTGGTAAAGTTACCTCGTTTCGACTCACCCGTTTCAAATTTCACCCGCTTGATAGCATCCATATTCAGGTGAAACTCGAAAATGTCGGTGTGCATATTGGCGTACTTGCCTTTAGGTAACTCTGCATAAAACAGCTTGCGAATTGAGCCGCGTGCTTCTAAAACAGCAGCACTACTCGTCACAATCAAACGCAGCGTTCCCAAAGTCTCGCAGGTTTCCAAAAATTCTTTCAGAGTAGCAGTCATAAGTAGTTATTAGTTGTTAGTTGTTAGTAGCCAATTACCTCTAGATTAAAACAGGGTTGGGTAACGGCTGTCATTAGTGGTTTAGAAGCATCTACGACTTCTAACCTATCCGAAAAGTTGATTAAAGATGTTTTTACCGCTTTATGAAGCAGATATACACAGCCGATAGCAGATATTTGCTCTACCAAAACTATTTTTATGATAGGCTATCATAGCCTATTTTTATTGCATTTGTTTCAGTGACCCAATAAATACTGCTATCTGTGTTCATCTGTGTTTATCTGTGGTTAAAAATATCTTAAAATCACTTTTCAGATAGGCTCTTAGTATTGAAACAATCGTTGCACCCTTTAAGTTTCATGCTGCTCATAGGCAGCCACAATTCGTTCCACTATAGGATTGCGGACGACATCTGTTTTAGAGAGATAGCAGAAAGCAATGCCTTCTACAGATTGCAATATTTTCTGAGCCACGACTAATCCAGACGCTTGGTTAGCGGGCAAATCTGTTTGGGTAATGTCGCCAGTAACAACCATACGAGAGCGAAACCCCAGGCGAGTTAACACCATCTTCATCTGTGCTGGAGTCGTATTTTGCGCTTCATCCACAATCACAAAGGAGTTACTGAGAGTGCGACCCCGCATATAAGCTAAGGGAGCAACTTCAATGACACCGCGTTCGATCAGGCTGGGAATTTTTTCCGCGTCGATGAATTCATATAGGGCATCGTAAAGGGGGCGCAGGAACGGATCGACCTTCTGCTGCAAGTCCCCAGGTAAAAAGCCTAACTTTTCACCCGCTTCCACTGCTGGTCGCGTCAGAATTAACCTTTCGTACTCGTCATTCAGCAAAGCCTTAACTGCCAGAACCGCGGCCAGGAAAGTTTTTCCCGTGCCCGCAGGGCCAATAGAGAAGGTGAGGTCGTGGGAGCGTACTGCCTGGATATACTGCCACTGGGGAATGGTTTTGGCGCGGATTTCTTCACCGCGACGAGTTCGCGCTAGAATATGCTCTTGCATATCCTGCAAGTCTTCCTGGCGTCCAGTATCCAACGCATAATAAGCGGTGCGAATATCCACCTTAGAGATGCGCTTACCTTCTTTCCAGAATGATTGGAGCGATCGCACTATCTCGTAAGTACGTTCAACTTGTTTGGGGGTTCCAGAAATTAGCAGTTCTTGCCCCCGCAGCACTAGAGTGGCACCCGTGTGCCGCGACAGGGTTTTGAGATTTTCTTCACGGACTCCTGCTAAGGCGATCGCGCTCTCATTACTCGATAGTTGAATTGTCTTTGATGCCTCTGTCATGCTCGCATTTGCTCCCTCCTAAAAATTTTTCTCAATTGCGAAAAGACGCCTGACTGCAAGCTCGCGATCGCTGTCCTTTCAGGCGTCCTCTTTCCGCAAGGTAAAAGGCAAATACTTTGAGATTTTTCCTTTTTCGTTCAATGATAGTACCCACAGGTGATGCAGAGTGGGGACTTGGCTACAAATCTCCAAAAGAGTAACCACGCTTGCGGGAGGCTTCCGCTTTGTGTTTGCGGCGGAGGCTAGGCTTTTCGTATCGTTCGCGGCGTTTGACTTCAGACAAAATTCCCGCCTTCTGAATTTTCTTTTTGAAACGTTTTAACGCCGAATCAATCGATTCGTTTTCACCCAAACGTACTTCTGCCACTCGCTATTTGTCACCTCCTGAACTGAATCATAAATTATACTGCACACGCTTATAAACTTCGTTCATGATTGTTAGTTTTTCTGGGTTAGTAGTTAGTAGGAAAATTATCTACTAACTACTAACTACTAAAAGTCCAACGGAAACTATATAGCCCCATTTTGCCTTAATTTAAGCTCTACGGGGAGGGGAGCTAGAACCAGGTCTGGGGGATGAAGACGGGCGAGGTAGAGGTGGGGCTTTTCTAGGAGCTGGTTTATCTTCATAGGTGCCCTCTCGCTCAGCAGCAGCCGTATGGCTACCGTATATATCGAGATAAACTGATTGACTGGCACAGGCAGCAGATGCTTCAATCACCATCCGAATTGCCTGAATATTGCGCCCACCGCGACCAAACACACGTCCCTTATCTTCTCCTTCAAAAGCCACCCGAATCCATACCCGCGATCTACCGTTTGACATCTCGCAATCTACGCTCAGCGCTTCCGGTGAATCTAAAAATGGTTCCACCAGAAATCGCACCAGTTCCCCGTAGTCTGGACTAGTGCCTTGAGGTTGGGAAGAGCGCACCGTTGGCTCAGGCACGGACTTGTTCAAAGACGTTGGCTTTTTCAAAAAGGCGACGCACAGTTTCTGTAGGCTGGGCACCCTCTTTTAGTCGCTTCACAATGCCTGGAACGTCCAGCCGAGTTTCATCAGTTCTAGGATTGTAAAAGCCCAGTTCTTCCAGAGGACGTCCATCCCGGCGTGCAGTGCTTTTAATAGCTACAATCCGGTAGCTGACTTCACGCTTTTTGCCGTATCGCTTTAATCTGAGTTTAACCATGTTGAGAAATAATGCTTCTGTTTGATTTTAAGCTATTAGCGATTAGCTATTAGCTGTTTATTGGTTGAGAAGTTGATACACTATCGTAACACCGAAGTCAACCCAATTTTATTAAAAAAGCTAACAACCAACTGCTAACCGCTAATAGCTAAAGAGTACCAAAGCCCTTCTTTTTCTTGTCCTTTTTCTTTTTCTGTTTTGTGGGACCACCAGGGTAGCCACGCCAACCAGGTTGGGAAGAAGGATTGCCACTGCCCATACCACCAAACATCCCTGGCATTCCGGGCATTCCACCCTGACCCATTTGCTGCATGAGCGATCGCATTTTCGTGAAATCACTCACTAGCTTACTCACATCTGACTCCGCATAGCCAGAACCACGGGCAACCCGACGCCTACGGCTAGGAGACCCAGATAGCACATCTGGATTCTGGCGCTCTTGACGTGTCATAGAGTTGATCATCGCTTCCGCTCGCTTCAGCTGGGTTTCTCCCTGCCGCAGCTGCTCATCCGATAACTTGCCCATCCCCGGAAGCATCTTCATCAGACCGCCGAGAGAACCCATGTTCTTCAGCAGCCGCATCTGCTTGAGGAAATCGGTGAAGTCAAACTTCGCCGCCAGGATTTTCTCCTGCATTTTCTCGGCGTCTACAAGGTCTATTTCCTCCTGGGCTTTCTCTACCAGTGTCAGGACATCCCCCATGCCGAGAATCCGCGATGCCATGCGGTCAGGATAAAAAGGTTGCAACGCCTCCACCTTTTCACCCACCCCGACAAACTTAATCGGCTGACCGGAAATCCGCCGCACCGAAAGCGCTGCCCCCCCGCGAGTGTCTCCATCCAGCTTGGTGAGGATAGCGCCCGTGATGCCAATTTCTTCGTGGAAGGTGCGGGTGAGATTTGCCGCTTCCTGCCCGGTCATGGCATCCACCACCAGCAGCGTTTCGTGGGGTTGGACAGTTTCCTTGATGCGGACTAATTCCGCCATCATGGAGGAGTCAATTTGCAAGCGTCCAGCGGTATCGATAATCACGGTATCGACACCTGTTTCCCTGGCTCGTTCCACCCCCTGGCGGGCAATCTCTACGGGGTCAACGTCCGTACCGAGTTCAAACACGGGTACGTCAATTTGTTGCCCCAGCGTCACCAGCTGATCAATTGCCGCTGGTCGATAGACGTCTGTGGCCACCAGAAGTGTACTACGGTCAGATTTACGCAGGTGCAAAGCCAGCTTAGCGGTGGCTGTTGTTTTACCAGTGCCCTGCAACCCAGCCATCAGTACAACGGTTGGGTTTGTTTCAGCTTGGGCTAGAGGGATGTTAGTTTCCCCCATTACCTGCATTAGCTCGTCGTAGACAATTTTGATGAATTGCTGATCTGGTCGGACTCCAGCAATGACATCTGCTCCCAGTGCCTTGGCTTCGACCTCAGTGACAAAATCTTTGACCACCTGGAGATTAACATCTGCCGCCAACAAAGCGCGGCGCACTTCCCGCAGGGCGTCTTGGATGTTGGACTCTCGAATTTTGTCCTGACCCCGCAGTTTTTTCCAGGCACCTTCTAAATTTTCACCTAGGGTGTCAAACATAAAGCGATTTTTTCTAACACGATCATCTTTACCTAGTATCGGACAGGGATTGCCAAACTGACGCGAGTAGCGATCGCGCATTGGCAGATCGTCGCGCCTTTCTCCTCAATTAGCTTCGGAATCCCCCGTTTTATAAACGGGGGAGGATATCAACAGGCTTCCTCAATTAAATGGCGGCAGGCTTCCAACCCCAGAGTAGGATTATGGCGATAGGCCGCCTCTGGAGTCCAGACACTCACGTTGCGATCTAATGCCACCCAGTAGATATATTCCACATCTGAGTCGTAATTGAGACCTACACGCAAGTTAGAGAAATCATCCTCACAAATTTCATAGCCAAACCGGACAAGAATCTGAGCTGCTAAGCATCCAGGGGTATCCCGGTCTTCTCCGGAGCTTTCTCTTTCCTGCCAAAACTTCTGTATAAATCGCTTGAGAATGGGTAGCACCTTGTTGGGGTTGCCATTGCGGCTGGCGTAGATGATCACTGGGTTACCTTCTACAAGGATATGACAGGGGGTAGGCATTTTTTGATCTCCTGGTTGTCTTAGCTATCTATTTAGTATGAGTTTGTCTGGTCGCTGCCAATGGTGCAGATCCTGCTCTACACAGCTTTTTATTAAATTTTGTTAAAAAAGCCATTTTGTAATTTTAGATACAGAATTTATTTGTTATGCTAAGTACAGAAATAAAAAACAGAGGGTTTAAGGAATGTCTACTCAAGAACAAGCACGCGCCCTAATGATGCGTCATCATCACCTCATCAAGAATCGTCAGCAATCCATGCTGGGTCGTGCAGCGGTTGAAATCGGCCTTCCTGCTGAGGCTGCTGAGTATTGGAACCACATCCAAGGGCAGCCACATCCCAGCTTCCGGAGTAGCTATGACCGTAGCGGTGCCTCACTGAGCTAAGCTTAACGATATTAAGGAGCTATATCATAATTTAGTGTGATGTAGCTGGCAGAGGGGCGTAGCCACTCAATAAGGCATCCAATAGTCTACTAGAGCAAATGAATCCATGTAAATCAGGGTGTTCTTCTCCAAAGAAGGCACCCTGAAATGTTTTGGGAACGGCTGTTAATTTTCACACTTCGATCAATATGCTTATAGCGCACTTCCAGATGCTCGCCCGTTATAATACTCTGGCAAATTGCAGGCTCTATGAAGCTTGCGCTCAACTTTCCGATGCAGAGCGTAAGCGCATCAGACCAGCCTTCTTCAAAAGTATTCACGGAACACTTAACCACATTATGGTGGGCGATCGCATTTGGCTGACGCGATTCGAGGGCAAAGAGATCGGCTCCACCGGACTCGATGCCATTCTCTATGAGGATTTTGACCAACTGAGGATGGCGCGTGTATCAGAAGATGAGCGTATTGAAATTTTCGCATCTAATTTAAACGACGAGTTCTTGAGCCGTAAGATTCAATACCGAAATAACCAAGGAAATATTCATACCGATCCAGTTGACCTGTTGATCGCGCATTTTTTTAATCACCAGACACACCACCGGGGGCAGGTTCACGATCTGCTAACGCAGACTCAAATTGCTCCGCCAGTTCTGGACATGCACCGGATCATCCGACCATAGCCCGAATAAGAGAATTCATGCAAACTCGCTCTGACAAAAAACCGCCTCCTACTGTTGGGAGGCGGTTTGCTTTTTAGTCGCGATGCGCGCTAGCGTGCGTTTCTGCTGTCTCCTAACAAGTAAATAGTCAACATATCCGGAAAGCGGCAACTTCAGTTGGTAGATTAGTGTACCCCGACAACAGTGAGATGCACCTAGGCCGCTCTTGCTAAGTGGGATACTTTGGCTACTGTTTGTCTTGACCGATTTTCCACATCCTGACTTTTGTATCAGTATTTACTGGAAAAACTCTAGAATTAAACGTCCATGCAAAGGATAATTTTGTCCTTTGACTAAGTGACCAGTATAGTAAACCAGCAAGTTTAGCAGCACAACTAGGAGACGCATCAATGGGTAATCAGCTTGAAACAATTCCAAGTCTTATAACAGCAGACCCGGAACCTTCTCTAAGGGAAACAATTAAGATCATCCGTAGAGAAGAAATACCAACTCTGAAAACAGTAGTTGTTGATAATGTGGAGCAGAATCTTGGCATTCTCAAAGATTTCCGCAAACATCCAGATCTATTAAAATTCTTGCCAGATGAGGGTAGAATGTCTCTGGCTTGGGTAAGCCTTAAACCTTCAGAAGTTCTTGAAAGTCATATTCATCCTATTAAAACCATGATTATCATGTGTCATGGGAAAGGACGCATACAGGGAGATATTGAAGGTGAATTTTCTGATGGTGATATTGTTATTATCCCCAGTGGTTGCCTACACGGCTTCGTTGGCGCCGGAGATGATGGATTTTGGGGGCTTTCCATTCAATTTGAAGGGAGAGGGATATACGAAAACCCAAGCGAAGCACAGGTTACGTTTGCAGGCGATCGCTTGCAAGTAAAGCAAGCCAAAAAGGGCAATCCAGGTCTGGAAAAATTATTGCAAAGGAACAAGCAGTTCACAGAAGACCACAAGAAAAACCCAATGTTTGATTTGGTTACGAGTGGACGGCTTGCAGAGGAACGCCTGAGAAATCGATTTTTTGACTGCGTTCAGGTGTGGTCTAACTTCTTTCAGAAAACAATTTTGACTAGATCTGCGTTTACGGAAGATCGGCAGTTTGCTCAGTTGTTCAAAAAACATTTAGATGAAGAATATGGACATAACACAAATCTGGCAGCAGAAAGAGGAGATGCGGTACAGATAGTATGGGACCCCATATTAGAGGCAACTTCAAACTGGTTTGCCTGGAAGATGCTAACTCTGGACAATACAGAAAAAACTGTACTGGTACACCTTGTACTTGAAGTCGGATCGAGCGCCTTTAGTACGATTGCCAATCCAATTATGGCAGCCTTTCAAGATACAGAATACTTTGCTATTCACGATGAAGCAGATGAGGATCATCAGGAAATGGGGCTGGACTTGCTGATCGATCTTGAGCAAAAAACCTACGACAGACTGATGCAAATTCAAAAAGAAGGGTGGGATATGCTTAATGTTCTATGTGCAAGAATAGCAGAACTTGTAGAGAGTTACTAACATGAAAATAGATACAACGATAACTGAAAAACCTTTGGGATACCAGCCCGCCAATTTATTTGTGGAGCCAATTAAAAACCGAATAACCAGACCGAACGCTGTGCATCCTCTAGCTCGGGAAAGCCTAAATAGACTTAGTTTACCTGAGCCAATAGCACGGTATCGCCAAGCAACGACAGAACGCATTAATACCAATCCCTATGCGGGTGAATACGGAAGTTACCCTTCTCCCAACACCACTGGAGTTCAAGCAAAATATGCTGAGTTTCTGACAGGGGAACTTAGAAGACAAAACGAGAAAGCCTCTTTTTCTGCTGAGAATATCTTGTTTACTCCTGGCTCTATCGTTGCTATTGATTTACTGATTCGGGCATTTTGTGAACCTCATATTGATAGGATCTGCATTCAGAATCCTGCCTTCTCAGCATATAGAAATTATGCTCTGGGATATGATATTGATGTTGTTGATGTGCCGCTAGTTGGCGATAACTTCGATTCTCTGAATACGGATGCCATAGCTGCCACTCGCGCCAAGCTGACGTTTATTTGTAATCCTAACAATCCTGTAGGCTCCACTATAAGTCAAGATCAGCTTGTTGATGTCCTAGAGAAGTCCTCTGGACTCGTAATTGTGGATGAGGCATACATAGATTTTTCTGACCAACACTCAAGCATAAGACTGATTGCAGAATATCCTAACCTCGTCGTGTTGCGTACATTCTCCAAGGCTTGGGGACTTGCAGGTTTAAGAAGTGGTGCTGTAATTGCGGAACCCTCAATCCCGTCCACGCTGAGATTGCTGATCGAGCCTTTTTCTTTTAATGTACCAGCTCAGAACGCTGTGGCAGACAAGCTTTCTGATGTTGAACAGGTTCGAGAAAGTGTGAAAATGATTCGCTCAGAACGCGATCGCCTTTATTTAGAACTTGAGAAGCTCCCTATCGTCAATCGAGTCTATCCGAGCCAAGCTAATTTCATTCTGGTTGAGTTTTTCAACTCAAGCATAGTATATGAAAACCTTCTTAAGGCAAATGCACTTGTCTCTGATATGTCCTTCCAGATTCAGAACTCCCTAAGAATTGCCATTTCTACATACGAAGAAAATGAAAGACTACTTAGGGTGCTCAAAGAAGTAAAAATGCCTGACGACTAAACTCGTGGCTACACAAACTAAGGCTGTCTACGCAGGCTAAATTGAGGCTGCGTAGACAGACTTTGTACGCGTACCCCCAGCATTCATTTCATGCTGGGGGTATATTTTTTCGTTTAGTATAAACAACCAAATTATGTAGAGAAAAATGATTTTTGCGGAGAACGTCAGCCTTTGAAGCTTGGGAAATGGTAGGTTTTTATTATCCTGGCTCCTTGTCCTGTATTGCTTTCAGGCATTCCTCCGTGGAAATACGTAAAAATTTAGGGATGATTCTGGAAAAGTCACAACTGACTTTGTAGATAAAAAAGTAAGCAACCACAGAACAGTCTTTAAGGAATAGTTGTAACTTTGACTAAAGTGACTTATTTAAACAACAATTCCTTAAAATAACACCATCATTAAAGTATTTAGGAGGAAGTTTCACCATGTCACAGAATGTACAGAATGTTGTAATTGTTGGCGGTGGTTCGGCAGGCTGGATGACGGCAGCGTACTTGAGCAAAGCTCTCAATAAGAATGTTAATATTACCCTAGTTGAATCATCTAATATCACAACAATTGGAGTTGGAGAAGCAACATTTAGTACAATTAAACTATTTTTTGACTTTCTTGGTCTCAAAGAGTCGGAATGGATGCCAAAATGCAACGCCACGTACAAGATGGCAATCAAGTTTGTTAATTGGAATTCAGAAGGTAGACACTTCTATCATCCTTTTCAGAGATATGACACTGTTGATGGGTTTGATATCTCAGAATGGTGGCTAAAAATGAAGAAAGGCAAGGAGGCATTAGATTATTCTTGCTTCCTAATCCCGATGCTCTGTGACAATAAGAAGTCACCCAGATATTTAAACGGCAGAGTATTTGATGATAAAGTTCAACCTATATTTTCCGAAAAGGAAAGCGTTGAAAAAAACGGACTAGCTAATTTAAAAGTTCAGTATCCCTACGCTTATCATTTTGATGCCAACCTGCTCGCCAGATTCCTGAAAGATTATGCAATGCAGAGGGGAGTGAAGCAGATTGTTGATGATGTGCTAGAAGTAGGGCTAAGAGAGGACGGAAGTATAGATCACATCAACACCAAAAACCGTTGCGGTATTAGTGGAGACCTATTTATAGACTGTACTGGTTTTCGTGGTCTGTTGATCAATAAAGCTCTTGGTGAGCCATTCATTTCTTTTTCCGAGTCGCTATTGTGCGATAGCGCGATCGCGATGCAGATACCCACCGATATTAAAAAAGATGGCATCAATCCTTACACAACCGCAACCGCGCTAAGTTCTGGTTGGTCTTGGGATATACCTCTTTACGGCAGAAAAGGCACGGGGTATGTTTACTCAAGCGCATTTATCTCTAAAGAGGACGCAGAGCAGGAATTTCGCCAGTACTTAGGAGAAGTTTCTGATGGTTGCAAGGCATTGCACATCAAGATGAGGATTGGACGAAATAGGAACTCCTGGGTAAAGAACTGCGTTGCGATTGGTCTTTCCAGTGGTTTTGTTGAACCGCTAGAATCTACTGGGATATTCTTTATTCAGCATGGCATTGAAGAGTTAGTTAGCCACTTCCCCGACAAATCGTTCAACGAAGATTTGATTCGCAGCTATAACAAAGCGGTGGCTAATTGCATAGATGGCGTTCGGGAGTTCTTGACACTTCATTACTACGCCAGTGATAGAACCGACACACCGTTCTGGAAGGCTAGCAAAGAAGATATCGTAGTCTCGGAAGAACTACGTGAAAGATTGAGATTGTGGAAAAGCAGACTGCCAAACAACAAGAACGTCAATCAGAACTATCATGGTTTCGAGTCTTACTCTTATTCTGTTATGTTGCTAGGACTCAATTACACACCTGAAAGCAGTCTACCTATTCTGGATCATTTATACGACCAGAATGCTTTAGATACCTTTAATGCAATTAAAGAGAAAGCGGAATACCTGAGTGCTACGTTGCCATCTCAGTATGAGTACTTAACGCACACGATCAAATCTCAAGAGCAGTCGGAGTATCTTACTGAAGCAAGAGCCGCGTAAATGCGTAATGGCGTATCCTTACCGCTTCGTGGAGTTATGAGTTTTGAATTAAAGATTAATAATTCAAAACTCATAACTTAAAACTCAAAACTCCCTTAGATCAGGGAAAATTTAAAAATTTGGGTTAGCAAAATGAAAGATGTTACGATTGTTGGTTCTGGCTTAATTGGTTCTTTGTTAGCTATTTATCTAGCAAAACGAGGTTATAAAGTTGAAGTTTTCGAGCGCAATCAAGACCTGAGAAAAGTTCCCTCAAAACGCGGTAAATCTATTAATATAACGCTGTGCGATAGAGGGTTAAAGGCGCTTGATGCTGCTGGTTTAGGTGACATTGTTCGCCAAATATCTGTGCCAGTTTATGGCAGGTTGATTCATCGGGAAGATAGACAACTGGAACATCAGCCTTATGGCAACAATCAGGAGGCGCTGTATTCAGTTTCGCGTAATCAACTCAACAAAACACTGTTAGATTATGCAGAAAAGAATTTTCCCATAGATTTTCATTTTAATGAAGAATGTATTGGGCTTGATTTATCGTCAACGACAATTACCTTTAAAAATTCTAGATCGGGAAGCATATTACATCGAAAAACCAATAGAATCATCGGTGCAGATGGTGCATACTCGGCGGTACGTCAACGATTGCAACAAAGGTCTCGCTTCGACTACTCGCAGCATTATGCAGCACACGCCAACAAAGAATTATCTATTCCAGCGTCTGCTAAGGGCGCGTGGACTCGCGAAAAGAATGTGCTGCATATTTGGCCTAGGGGTCAACATATGCTCATCTCTTTTCCTAATATTGATGGCAGTATTACTTGTACTTTACACCTACCCTTTGAGGGAGAATTTTCTTTTGATGCCATAAAGACTGAGCAAGATCTGAAACATATGTTTGTAACGATGTTTCCTGATGCTATGCAAGAAATGCCAGATCTTGTACAAGATTATTTTGCCAATCCTTGTATCCCGATGGTAACTGTCCGCTGTTCGCCTTGGACATTTCAGGACAAGGTGGCCTTAATTGGTGATGCAGCTCATGCCATGTGGCCTTCATATGGACAAGGAGCAAATTCAGGTTTTGAAGATTGCGCCTTTTTCGACCAGTGCGTAGAGAAATATGGAGACAATTGGCTGGCTACTTTTCGTGAATATGAAGAGCAGCGTAGACCCAATGCAGAGGCAATGGGAATGTTATCTGAGCAGCATTTCATTGAAATTAGGGATTTAGTAGGTAATCCTGAGTTTCAGCTGCGGAAGAAAATAGAAAGAAAACTTAACCGGATGTATCCTACCAGGTATATCCCTTTGTATTCATTGATTGCCTTTACACACATTCCTTATGCTGATGCTCTGCGAATCGAGCAGCAACAAAGGCTAATTGTTGACGAATTGATCCAAATCAAAGGCATTGCAGAAAAGATTGACGATTTAGAAATAGAAATCCGGATTCATCAACTGATGCGTTGTAGGGATATAGAGTTGCAAAACTCTGCTCCCAAATTACTGCAATCGGTCAAATAATACCAACCCACAAAATTAACCAACAAACGGAGAAACCCAAACAAATGTTACAGCAAGCACAAATCCTACAGAACAACAACCAGACAGACAATGACCAAGTATCGCTTCCTGTAGAACTGCGTCAACTAATAACTGGATATTTCGCTTCACAATCAATCTATGTTGCCGCGAAGCTGGGCATTGCCGATTTGCTGAAGGATGGTGCGAAAAACTCTGATCAGCTGGCGCAGTCTACTGGAGCGCATCCGCGATCGCTTTATCGGTTGATGCGCGTACTCGCTAGTGTAGGAGTGCTTACCGAAATTGCAGATAACCGATTTGAGTTGACCCCTATGGGAGAACTCTTGCGAACAGATGTTCCAGACTCTTTGCGTACTGCGGCAATTTTGTTTGGTGAAGAGCCTTACCGAGCCTGTGCAGATCTTCATTACAGTGTGATGACAGGCAATACAGCCTTCAACCACATCTACGGAATGGGACATTTTGAGTACCTTTCACAAAACGCTGAGGCGGGAGAAACTTTCAACCAAGCTATGACTCAATTGACAACGCAAGTACACTCTGCCGTTGTCAGCGCCTATGACTTCTCTGGTATCAATCGCATTGTGGACGTGGGTGGAGGACACGGCTTGCTGCTGGCGTCAATTTTGAAGGCAAACCCACACATGACAGGTGTTTTGTTTGAATTACCCTTCGCTACTGAAGGGGCGCAGCGCCTTTTAGAGGCAGAAGGTGTTGGGGAACGCAGCGAGGTTATCGTTGGCAATTTCTTTGAGTCAGAAGTGCCACAAGGTGGCGATGCCTATCTTCTCAAGAGCGTAATCCATGACTGGGATGACGATCGCTCTCGTACAATTCTCAAAAACTGCCATAAATCGATGAGCAAAGATGCAAAACTCCTAGTCATCGAGCGGGTTTTGCCAGCTGGCAACAAACCATCTGTTGCCAAGATAAATGACTTAGTCATGCTGGTAGTGGCAGGCGGCTGTGAGCGTACCGGACTGGAATATCAAGAACTATTCGAGGCGTCGGGCTTCCAACTAACAAATATTATCCCAACTCCCTCCGGATTCAGCGTCATTGAAGGTATCCCTGTATAGGGGTGAAAAAGTTATGAGTTTTAAGTTTTGAGTTTTGAATTATTAATTTTTAATTCAAAGCTCAACCTTCATAACTCCGCGCAGCGGTAAACGCTGGGACTCAGAAAATTTAAGGAATCTTACTGAAATGAAGTGCGCTCCACTTGTAGAAACCCCTGAGGCGAGAAAAATTTTCCAGAACCTTTTTCTTGAACTTTATAGCATTGAAGAGCCGATACTCAGGCTAGATCGCATTATGCATTGGGTTCGACGTTTTGGAATTGAGACTCCCAATCTCGACAAAACTCCTACTCTCGTCTTAGGCGGCTGTTTCTATAACACCTCAACTCCAGTTCCCACTTCGTCCGAGATTGCGGAATACCTGGAAATGGGAGATAAAAAAGGCGTACACCAGTTTTTGATTCCCACGATTCGTAACAATGCTTCTGTGGCAGCATTGAGATCGCATGGGTTCCAGCCAATTCCCTGGTTTATCGAAGCGATTTACGAAATTAAGAACGGGGTTGATGACGATCTGCGATCGCAATTAGGCGGTAAACGATTTAGAGAGATCCTGCGGCTAGTACGGATGGCAGAAAAAGACTACGAATTTGAGTTTTATACCCTTGAACAAATTCGTACAGACCCTTCTATACTTAAAACCACTGCTGATATTCACGAGTTTAATGTGAATAAGTATGGTCATGCTATCAATTTCTATAGCTACTCTATTCTAAAACACATCTCTGAATCAGTTCTTGGCGAAAACCTATTGATCTGTATCTATAGAGACAAAGAAACTTCTCAGGAAGTCCAAGCCTCTATCTCATTACTCGACCAAAGCCGTTCACAAATGTATACCCTTGTGCAGGGTATTGATCAAGAAAAGATTAGAAAAGGTCACAATCTTTATATCGCCGACAAATATCAGCGCTATAAGTTTGCAGAAAGACATGGCATTCGAGAAATCAATCTTGGCAGGGGAAATGAAGAGCTTAAACTTAAGCTGGGTGCTAATAAATTTAATTTACTCAACAACTGGGTGGCAAATAGTGAAACAGATGTAACCAATGAAATCAGGGCGCTCGTAAGTCGTTCAAGAGAAGTTTTAGGTTTAGCAGAAACTGGGCAGAGCCTGATCGGAGGATACCCTATCGAGTGATATACTAACCCTTCTATTGCACTGATTTAATCAGGGATCATCTTCGATTACCTGACTAACGTAATAAAGTATACTCTACAATCTTTACAAGGAGGACAATATGGTTCGCAAAAACATCCTAGCTATACATCGCTGGCCAGATAAGTTTGCTGATTATGATGGATTTATTGATTCTGATAAATATAGGGTAAGTTACTTGGTTAATTCATCCGGGAAAAAAGGAATTAATCCTGAATCTAACTTGACTGGCAAAGTTTTTGAATTAGATGATCTAACTCAGATTGATACTTTACTCGAATGTAGCAGGAAAATAATTGAAGAGTTTGGGCCAATTAATAAAATAATTGCACTTTCAGAAAAAGACTTAACCCAAGCAGCTATTTTACGAACCGAGCTTTCTGTACCTGGAATGCAGAAAAATCAAGTTCAGTTTTTTAGGGATAAAGTTGCTATGAAGCTAAAAGTAAAAAAAGGTAATATACGAGTTCCTGAATTTCTAGATTGTGAAAATAGTCTCAATACTTTAGCTTTTATTGAAAAAATTGGTTATCCGGTGATTTTAAAACCTAAAGATAGTAGTGGCAGCCAAGGAGTTCATCTAATTCATAATGATGAGCAATTGCAAATCACCCTACAAATAATTGATATCAGCAATTATGAATGTGAAGAATATATCTCTGGGCCTATTTTTCACATAGATGGGTTAGTCCACGCTCAAGAAATAGTTTTTAGTACTGTGTCTAAATATCTGAATACTTGTCTTGATTATAACAACGGTAAGCCGCTAGGTTCTGTTGCTATTGACGATCAGTTTTTGAGAAACAAGCTTTTACACTTCGCCCAAAAAGTATTAACAGTTCTAGAGCTAGATAATAGTGCATTCCATTTGGAAATTATTTTACAAGATGAGCGAGAACCAGTATTTTTAGAAATTGCTGCTCGTGTTGGAGGTGGGGGGACTCCGATCTTGATAAAAGATCTTTATGGAATAAATTTAGTACAAGAATGGATAAAAATGGAAATTGAAGAATTTTGTGGTTTAAATCCCATCAATAAATTAATTTTGGGTGGAGATTTACTGATTCCTGAACCACGCGAAACACCTTGTAAAGTTATCCGCTGTAAACAGCTTAAAGGAACCATTGCCACCTTATATAAAGAGATATTACCAGAGCCAGGTGAAATATTGGATGGTAATGGAGGCTACAACCATATTAGCGGAACCTTTTTATATAAGGGTAATAGTTCTAAGGAAATTGAAGCTGACATGGAAAAAACAATTAGCTCTTTTGAAATAAAATATGAAAAGTTAGAAAAATCTAAAACATTGGTGCATTCTTAAAAAAGCTTTTATTGAAGCTTTTTGACTAGCTGAAAGATAAATTGTTCATGACGTGCCATTTGGGGCTATTTAGTGCATCAGAGCCGAAGTCTTTGAACAGTTCCTAGAGGCGACGGGCAAATTTTTTGGCGTTGCACAGTGGGTGAATGATTTATCTCAAAGGCTATATTGAGAACTACAAACCGTTTTTCATGTCATTGCATACTATGTCATCAACGAATCGCATTCTCTACATTGGTGGCGGCAGAGAGATCGCGGAAACTCTGAAAAAAGCCAAGCCTTGGGGGTTAGAGATTATTTACATTCAGCACAAGGAGAGGTTCCGAGAGGAATTACTACCTTATGTCGATCGGGTTGTCTTGATCGATTATGAAGACATTGATGTTTTGATTCCGATTTGCAAAACGCTTCAGTCTCTGTTCCCGTTTGCTAGTGCTATTTCCATGAATGAGGATGCCCTCATTCCCACGGCTTACGTTTGTGATGCTCTTGGGTTACCTGGCAACTCGATCGAGACTGTCAAAACTCTCAAAGACAAATCTCTGATGCGGCAGCGCCTAAATCAGTTAGGGTTCAGCCCTGTTGCTGCCCAGGTTGGGTACACCTTGTCAGATATGTTGACCTTTGTACAAGACAATGGTCTACCAATCGTGATTAAGCCAACTGATGCTTCAGGCAGCCTAGGGGTCTTCCGGGTTGACGACACTGCTCAACTGGAGGAGATTTGGCAACAGGTGCAGGCACTCAACCTCTCAAGTTTTTTGATGGAAGAGTACCTAGATGGACCAGAAATTAGTGTAGAGTCTTTCACGTTTCATGGACGGCATGTGGTACTGGCAGCGACAGACAAAGTAACCTTATCAAATCACGTAGAAATTGGTCATTCCATACCTGCACAGCTCAATGCCGAGACGTATGAGCAGGTTGTTCTTTTCGTTAAGACGTTCCTCGATGCTGTCAAATTGGAGGAAGGTCCTGCACATACGGAAATTAAGCTAACGAAAAAAGGACTGCGGATTATAGAGTCCCATAATCGTCCTGGTGGAGATCGAATCAATGAATTAGTGCAGGTGGCTTATGGTATTGACATGAAGGCAATGACCTTAGGCTGGTTTTGTGGCGTTGTAGAACCCTTAGAAACTTCACCCCAACTGCAAGCCGGAGCAGCCATTCGTTTCCTCGCGCCTCCTGCGGGAATTGTTCAGGAGATCTCTGGGTTGGAAGTCGCCCAACAGTCAACAGGGCTGGTAGAAATGTATGTGTGGGTTGAAGTAGGCGATCGCATCAATGTGGTGAATGAATCATACGATCGATCGGGTCATATTATTGCCACAGGCGTAACGGTTCAGGAAGCAATCGATCGCTGCGAGCAAATTAGCCAGCAAGTACAAATTATTACGGTTGAACGATGAATATAATACCAAACCTGGGCTAGCTATAACTGAAAACTGCTCAAAGCTAATTGCTCAAAACTAATTGCTAATTGCTATACAGTGTGAACATTGCATCATACTTCTATTGTGCAACGCCAATTTTTACGGGTCAGTTTTTCCGTCATGCTGCACTAAAGTAATAAATAGCTTCATTCCGTCGGAAAAGCCTATCTACCATATCTGAGGTTCTCATGTCACTGTTAACTCCAGAATATCAAGCACCGTGGCACTCACGTTTATTTACCTCATGGGTTAAGCCCCTACTTCAAATAGGCAGCAAAAGAACTCTAGGAGAAGAGGATCTTTTTCCGCTTAACCCACCAGAAAAATCGCATAGTTGTGCAAAGGAGTTTACTCAAGTTTTTCAACAAAATTCTTACAAAAAACATTCTATTTTTTTATCTATTTTTCTGATTCATAAAAAGATATTTATTGCTGCGGTTACCATTGGTCTTTTGCACTCAATTACAAGTATAGCAACCCCGTTCCTCTTAAGAGAACTTCTGAACTTCCTGGAGCAGCCTCAAGCAAAAATCTCTGATGGTTTTCTGCTTGCAGCAGGTATGTTTATCTCAAGTTTTATTTCATGGATGGCAATCCATCACTGTTTCCTAACTACTAATAAATTTGGCTTTCGCATACGCGCTGGTCTTGTCGGCACGATATATCAAAAATCTCTGCAACTCAAACCAGAAGCACGGCAGTACTTCTCTGTTGGTAAGATCGTTAACTTAATGTCTAAAGACGTGGAAAGCGTTTATTTAGCGTCCGAAGACTGCGTAATTTTTATTATGGCTGTGGTTGTCGTCATTGCCGCTGTATCTTTGACATACTTCATCTTGGGCACAGCTAGCTTTGCGGGAATTCTTACTTTGATAATTTCCCTCCCTCTTTCCAGCAAAATTGCCAGGCGAATGGAAGGTACTGTTCAACAGATAAATCACTTATCTGATAGGCGAGTAGGGTTGATAAACGATATTCTTAATGGTATTCGAGTTGTTAAGTTTTATGCTTGGGAAAAAAACTTTAATAAAAATATTTCGGCAATCAGAGAGCAAGAAATTAAAGAACTGAATAAATTTGCTTGGCAGGCAGCAATCCTCAATCTGATATTTCTGGGAACTCCAGCCATGGTGGCTCTTGTTACTTTCAGTTGCCGTGTTTTGTTAGGTAAAGGCTTGAATGTTGCGGATGTCTTTTCTGGACTAGCTTGCTTTAATTTACTACAACGGCCCTTGCTCCGTATTCCTAATCTTGTGGTTAGCTTTGTGGAAGGACAGGCTTCTGCGCGCAGACTGGAAAGCTTTCTGAAGTTGCCCTCTTTCCCTGAAACACCTGCAAGTAAACTGCCAGCGGGTAGCGTGCAAGCGTCTCATGCTTATTTCTCCTGGCAGGAAGGGAAAGCGACTCTTAAAGATATCAGTCTTGATATTAAACCGGGTGAATTTGTTGCTGTAGTTGGATCTCCCGGTTCGGGCAAAAGCTCTCTTTTATCCTGTTTGATGGGTGAATTAGAGCTATTACAAGGACATAGAGAGGTCTCGGGACGGATTGCATACGTTTCTCAGCAAGCTTGGATTTTAAATAGATCTCTAAGAGAAAATATCGTTTGCAATGCTGATTTCAGAGATCAGAAATACGACTCGGTTCTTCAGGCGTGCTGCCTTAGAGAAGATTTGCAAAATTTTCCCGCTGGGGACTTTACCGAAATTGGCGAGAGAGGAATTAATCTTTCGGGAGGTCAGAAACAACGGCTTAGCCTAGCTCGTGCAGTATATAGTGATGCTGATGTATTTTTATTAGATGATACTTTTAGCGCTTTAGATAATATTGTTGGGAGACAAATTCTTCAACAATGCCTCCTGGGGATATTGGAAAATAAAACGCGAATTTTGGTTACCCATCGATTGGATTATGCAATGGTGGCTGACCGGATTATTGTTATGGAAGAGGGCAGAATTAGAGAAGTTGGCACGCCCAAGGAGTTACAAGAAAGCAATAGCCAGTTTGGAAGAATGCTGAGGGCATATCAAAATGGTGATGGCAAAGGAATTGAGATAAATAATGATTTGAGTAACTTGGTAGTTGCGGTAAGTAAAGATGATGCAAATACTCTTATAGCAAAAAACCAAGCAAGCACACTAGAAATCAATGGGAATTTAGATCAACAGGCACTATTGGTAAAAGATTCTGCTCGAATAACTGAAGAGGAGGAACGGGCTACTGGTGCGGTGAAGGCAGATCTGTATTTTTCATACATTGGTATGTTGGGGACAAAAGCAGCACTGCTTTTGATTGTGGGATTATTTATCCTGCGGGAAGTGGTGAGCGTTGGCTCAGATTTCTGGTTGGCTTATTGGGCTTCTGATGAGCGAAGTCCTGGTGCTTTATTTTTGGTGGGATTTATAGGGCTGGGAATTCTGGCAGTAATAATAACTTTTCTGCGAGCCATATATATGGCGCTTAGGGGTGTGAAAGCTGCTCAAAAGCTGCATAAAAAGCTTCTTTATGGGGTGCTGCACGCTCCTCTTTCTTTTTTTGAAGCTACACCGATTGGGCGGGTGTTGAATCGCTTTAGTAAAGACCAAAAGGTAATCGATCAGAAAGTTATTTTTAAATTACTGGATGGTATCAGTACGCTGTTCCTGTTGCTCTCCAGCGCTGTTGTGATTATTGGAGCAACTCCTCTGGCTCTGGTGGCAATTGTGCCGCTAGCTTGGGTTTATTACAATATCCAGAAATATTTTAGAGCGTCTGCCCGCGAGGTGAACCGCTTGGAAGCGATCGCCCATTCACCCATCTATGCTCACTTTTCTGAAACCTTGGCGGGAAGCTCTACAATTCGGGCTTTTGGTCTGGAAAGGCTGTTTACTCAAGAAATCTATGCAAAAGTTGACCAAAGCCAGCGGGCGCTATTCACGCAGCTTTGTCTGGAACGATGGCTGAGTCTGCGTTTGGATATTATGGGCGTGATACTCGTGGGTACGGCAGCGGTGTTAGCTGTTCTCTCCCGTAATAGCCTTGCCGCTGGACTGGCTGGGCTTTCCATTACTTATGCTATGAGCGTTACGGGGGCGCTGGGAAGGGCGGTTCATGCGATCGCGGAACTAGAGATTAGTATGAACTCTGTAGAGCGAATGCAGTACTATGCCAATTTAGCTCCAGAGAGATGGCAGGGACAGCAGCAAGTCAATGCAGACTGGCCGCATCAGGGAGGAATAAAAATTGAAGCTTTGGAAGTGCGCTATCGCCAGGAACTAGAGCCTGCATTGAAGGAAATTAACTGCGCGATCGCACCCGGTGAGAAGATTGGAGTTGTTGGTAGGACGGGATCTGGTAAGAGTACTCTGCTGTTGAGCTTGTTTCGCATGGTGGAACCGTCGCAGGGACATATTTATATTGACGGTGTAGATATTTCCCAAATCCCACTGCCAGATTTGCGATCGCGCCTCACTATTATTCCCCAGGAACCAGTTCTGTTTCAGGGAACCATTCGCTCTAATTTAGACCCGTTCAACGAGTTTACAGACGATCAACTTTGGCAGTCTTTGCGCCGCGCCCATCTCAAGGGCATCATCCAAAACCTGTCTGCGGGATTGGATACAGATATCAAGGAAGGTGGAGCTAATCTTAGTATGGGTCAGCGCCAGCTGCTGTGCCTCGCGCGCGCTCTCCTCAAGAATACCCGTATCCTGCTGTTAGATGAAGCGACGGCTAGCGTCGATTATGAAACCGACAATCTCATTCAGCAGACTCTACACGATGATTTTGCCCACTGTACGGTGATCACAATTGCCCATCGTATTCATACTGTGATCGATGCCGATAGAATCATGGTGATGGAGCAAGGGAGAATCGTGGAGTTCGATGCTCCTAAGGTACTACTGGCGACAGCAGGAAGCATTTTTAGAAACATGGTGTCAGGAGCAACTGTGTCTTAGCCAAGTGTGGACTAGAGCGCAAAAGCCACACTTAGCTAATTTCCAGATCGTACTGATGGCATAAGGAGCGCAGCGTCTGCTTAATGCGATCGCGCATACTCTCTGGAGCCATCACGACACAATCAGCCCCATAGCGCAGCACTTCTCGCTGCAACCAGAAGGTATTAGACACTTTCCGAACTACTTTCCGCACATCGCCCTCCCATTCATCGCTAATATCCTCCGGTCTGGGTTCGTAGGCACGAGCTAGCCCGTGCCGAAAGTGTAAGTACACTTTTAAGAAATCCAGATTCTCTTTCCATACACCCTCAATGGGCATAATCACTAAGTTGGTAATCCGATCCAGCCTTAGAGACCAATTGTGAGCCAGTTCTGGCACATCTTGATTGCCCTCTGTCTCTTGACTCCAGATATCTAAGTAATACCGCTTTTCCCTAAAGTTGATCTGTGCATGGCGGACGCTAAACTCCCAAGCGCGTTTTTGGGAGTCCTGGTAGTAGAGATGAAATGGTTGTCGATTTTCCCGCTGTTGTTCGATCAGCACCCGCCAAGCTGACTCTGGCTGACCGATGCGTTGCAATAAAGACTGCTTCAGAGGTGATTCAATTTCACCACGCTCTAGGATGAGCCTAAGCAGCGTTTGAGCTTCGGGTATGTAACCAGAGTCTATCAAGGCTTTGGTCGCTTGCTCTAGGGCTTGTACTTGCACTTTGGTGAGGGTGAAGCGCAGCCCAACCTCTAGCTGCTGTTGTGCGATCGCCACAATTAAACCGGAAACACTGGGTTCTTTGCCCCAGAGAATGTTTAAACGGCGTGCGATCGCCTCAAGTTGCTCTTTAGTACCAGGAGGAACTGACAGGGTAAGAGCATCTTTTTTTCTCGACATTGTTTTTTATACTTGCACTTTGGCAAAAACGTGTTATTGTGTTTATAGTTTAAATATAAATCACTTCAGTAGGAAGTCCAGCCGTGACTGACTATGCGATTTTTCTTAAGCCTGTCTATTCTCGTCCAGCCGAGTCACTTCCCAAGAAAGTGAACTTGCCCACAAGTTTATCTAACTTATCCTGGCATCAAGCAGCAACGATCGAAGCACTAAGAGACGACAACATTGATGTAGTTTTCAATACAGCGATGACTGGCGATGGCAAGAGTCTAGCTGCTTACCTCCCGGCGATGACAGAACGTAAGTACACTTTAGCGATGTACCCCACTAATGAACTCGCACGCGATCAGGAAAAACAGGTGCAAGGCTACAAAAAGCAATTTCAGCCCAAATATGAGCCTCAAGTTAATCGCCTGAATGCAAGGATTCTGGAAGAGTATGCGATCGCTGGCAAGCTGCCTTCCAAACTAGAAGGATTAGAGAATTTCTCCAGCCAATCGGAAATTCTACTTACTAACCCTGATATTTTTCACTACATCCATAACTTCTACTATCTCAAGGGAAAAATAGATAACCCGGATAGATTATTCAGACGGATTGATGAAAAGTACAAGCTCTTTATCTATGACGAGTTTCATATTTTCTCATCTCCTCAAATTACGAGTGTCATCAATTCCATACTTATGATTAAGCACACTGTTGCTCATCGTAAGAAGTTCTTGTTTCTTTCTGCTACACCCAATTTACTATTAGAAAACTTTTTATTAAAGGCTGAACTTAATTACAAAATTATTAATCCAGTTGCTCAAGATGCTTATCGGTTTTCGTTATATTCGTCAAACAAAAACTGGCGGCAGATTAACCAGCCCCTTAAATTAAGTTTTGTTAAAAATCTAGAGCCTAATCTACGCTCTAGTTATGACTGGATATTGGAGAATGCTGAAACGGTTATATTAAGCTTTTTTAAAAATTATCCCCAAAGTAAAGGAGCAATTATTCTCAATTCAATTGCCGCTGTTAAAAAGCTACTCCCCAAGTTAAAGGAGGTTTTGGAACCGCGATGGAAAGTCCGAGAAAATACAGGTTTAACAGGGGAGACAGAAAAAGCTAGATCTGCTGAAGAAGCTGATTTGCTTTTGGGCACATCCACAATTGATGTGGGAGTAGATTTTCGGATTAATTTTTTAGTTTTTGAGGCAGCAGACGCCGGAAACTTTATTCAACGCTTTGGTCGGTTGGGTAGACATAAAGGCTTTGAGACTTATCAAGCTTATGCTTTGATACCAAACTTTCTAGTGGGGCGGTTGTTTGAGGATAAATCACACCCTCTACAAGATGAGGAAACCTATGACCGTATAGCCTTTAATGACGCAGTACGCTCTTGTTGGTCATTTGTCAATCAGTTCGAGCAGTATCCCCGGCGGTGGGGTGGTATTCAGTCATCGTATATCTATTTTAAGTTAAAAGGGAACGCTCAAACAAAAGAGCAGTACCAAGATGTTGCTAGACAATTTGGCAGCAGTATTCAAAAAACTTTAGGGATTAGCCTAAGGGAGATGTATGCACAGATTAATCGATGCGAAAGCAAAGGTAAAAATAAAGTTGTTGATGAGGCTCGGAGTTTTCGAGGAAGTAGTCAGCTAGATTGTGCAATTTACGATGCCACCAATCTAGATGAGCCAGAGAGCGATCGCTTCAAAACATACAACCTCCCAGGCATTCTCAGCAACTTCAAATTTGAGTTGTGGGATAAGTCTAGTTTTCTCAAGCAAGCGGAGAAAGCCAAGGTAATAACAAAACGATTTGAAAAAGCTTTGTGTTACCTGAAGTTAATTGATTATCGGGAGGTGCGAGAAGACTGGCAATTTCTCTATCGCGCTGGGGACATCAACGATCTTGCTAGGTCTAGTAAGGTACAGGTTCTCAATAACTTAGAAATCTGGCAACCACACGGTCACGGCATCAACAAAATTAGTGATGCTCTGGGAAGTCGAGGTCTAGTGTGTTTCATTTCTGACCGCGATCGCGCCACCTTAAGAGCAAAGTTAGGGCTACCTGTCCATTTCCACGCTTACTCTCTAACTGACCAGCCAGACGATAAAAGACCTCCATACACCATTGCTTTTGGACAAAATGCCTTACTGCTTGAGACGTTGATCTGGCGTTGGGAGCCACAGGAGGACGAGGGATGGATTTGTTGAAAAGGTTAGGGAAAAAAAGTTTTACCACGCAAAATCTGGAGGAAGACCAATGACTAGAGAAAATCTGCTGTCTCGAATTTCTATCGATCCAAATATCTGTTTTGGTAAACCTTGTATTCGCGGACATCGCATCTGGGTATCTCTAATACTAGATTTTCTTGCCAGTGGAATGACAACTAACGAGATTCTTGAAGAATATCCCGGTCTAGAACCAGCTGATATTCTCGCTTGTATTGCCTACGGTGCTGAAATGGCAAGAGATTGCTATGTCGAAATTCCGCTGGAGACAAAGGGGTGAAGCTCAAGCTTGATGAGAATCTTGGTAACCGTATGGCTACACTGTTGCGTCTGGCGGGACATGATGTAGCTACGGTGTCGGGACAAGGTTTGTCTTCAACACCAGACGTGCAATTGATTGATATTTGCCGCAATGAAGGCAGATGCTTAGTAACTTTGGATCGAGGTTTTGGCAATCGCCTTCGCTTTAAGCCTTCTGAATACTATGGAATTGTAGTAATACGCACGCCCAAGCAAACCACTCCCACAGACTTGCGTGAGGCAATAGAGACATTAATTTTGGGGTTGGAGCAATCAGAAATTACAGGAAAGCTATGGATTGTCCAACGGGGAAGTATTCAGGAATATCGAGCAATTGAAGAAGAGGAGACGGATATATGATTGAATTTGATGATAACTTGGACGAATTAATAGAAAATATTTCCAGCTTTGGTGATATAGAAAATGACGATGCTGATTCTCCTGCAAAACGAGAACTGCTTACTATTCGGTTATTCAAAGAAGCAATTCGCAAAACGAATAAAGGCGATCGCATTCTTGAAAACTTTGCAGAAAATGTTTTGCCTAACCTGATTAAGCAGCTAGCTGGAGCCACAGCCAAGGGTGGTAGGTTCTTTGAAAGAATTGATGCCAGGAGAGCCGCCGAAGGTAAAAAACCAGTTCGCAGAGATAATGCTGGAGATCAATCTCTCGTATCTCACCTTCTTAATGGTTTATTTCCTAGTTATCGGATATTGAATAAATTAAAAGAAGATAAGCTTCAAACTAATCCCGTCAATCGTTACTGCGAAGAACTTCAAATTTGTGTATTCATTACATCATACATTTTGCATGATTTTGAGAAAATTCCGGATTACCAAACTTGGTTAGTTAACAATGACGACAAACAACTGTTTATAAATCGAGACTGGGAAGTAGAAAGACCTAAAAAATCAGATGCCCCTAATCTTGGACGCGATTACATTTCTAAAAAAATTATAGAATTTGGATTAAATCATCTACTAGGTGAACAATGGCAAGACTACATTGATGACATTATTTGGATCAGTAGTAATGCTGGAGTAAAAAATGATGCTGATTTAGGTCTTGCGACTCGCGGGTTAAGACCTTTAGAAGATGAGAGGCTAGATGGCAGAGTTAGAGATGTGCTTGTAAATCTTGTCTCCCTCTCTGATTTGTTTGCCTCAGTTGTCAAACATCCAAGCGATGTAGAAAGTGGTCGCCTACCGACTGTACTGCAAAATCTCAGTAATCGTCAGCTAAAACTCAGTCATCACTCACTTTCTGACAATCGCGGTGTTTTGACAAATATCTTAAATAACACCTTAATCGATGCTCATCTAGAAGAATTCTATACACCATTACTATATTTACCTGATGGCGTTGTTTATTTAGCAGTATCAGATGCTCCTTCCATAGCAACTGATAATATTCCTAATGAAGTAATTGCTAAAATCAAGAGCCTGTGCATTAGTCAACTCAAGAAAAGACAAACAGGTTTTAGTCGAGATGGTAAAGGTTTCAAGTTTGCTGATTACTACTGGCTATTTTTTGATGTTGTTGAATTAATGCAAGTCAGCATTAATGCTGCTTCTAGACTAATTCCTGAAACTAAAAATGCTTCTGCGGGAAAACGAAGTGAAAGCTTACAAAGTTTTAAGGCTAAAGGAGAGCTACCTGAAAATCTCAATGTAGAGTTTGAGAATGAAAATCGGATCGACCGTCTGGCAGAGTTTGGAGATATTCTTTGTCGCGGTATCTGGAATCGATGGTGCGATCGCGTCAGTGAATGGCAAAAGCAATTACCAAAAGCTGAGAGAAAAACCCCGCCACATTTAGATTTAACACAACACTTAGCTGAACACTTAGAGTTATCAGAAGAAATCCCAGCTATAAGACTTATCCAATCTCTCAAAAAAACAGGCGGTGTTCCTCTCGATTGGTATTACCTGGCAGCACAGTATTACCGCAAAAATCCTGGACAAAGCTTTGCTGAAAGTCTTGAAGTCATGGAAGGGATTGTCAACTATGCTGCTAGTCTAATCAGATTAATCGTAGAAGAATTTGAAATTTCCGACGGTTGGGATGACCTGCGAACTTATGTAAGCCGAGTAATTTCACTGCCAACCGGAGCGGTTACAACACCAAATCCTGACCCCTTTTTAGTCGAACTGAGCCGATATAATGCAGCCAAAATTACAGGCAAAGGTCGGGAAAATGTTTGTGCGATGTCCAGTTCCTCTTACACCGTTACTGAGCAAATGGAGTCAGCCACTTTATTTGCTCCCCAGGTTTACAGTAACCGTCAGATTTTGTTCAATGCTCAAGCGGCAAAACGTCAAATTTGCTCGATATGGTCGTTAGAAATTATGTTGAGACAGATTTTGATGAATCAAACTAATGCCATTGGAGCAGATTTTGAAAGTCGTAAATATCGCTACCTATATCTCTATCCAGCTTACTTCTTTACGCCAGAAACTAATAATTTATTACATCAAGCTTATAGTTGGATTGCTCGGACTCGGTTTGATGCCGAGATGCGTAAGCATTTTATTGCAGAAAAACAAGTGGCAAAGTTCAATATTGAAAATTATCAGCAAGTTGATGAGCTACTGATTAAGGAGAATCTTCAAGCTGATGATGACCGCACCTTTAAAATTAGCTATCCAGAAAATGAGACACTTACTTTCTTTTTCTTAGCTTTGCCACCTGGACGAGATCCTACGGATACCGAGTCGTGGGTAATGCCAGCTTGGTTAGCCTTAACGTTACCTCTGCTTATGGATGTAAAGGTTGTTGCTTCAGAGTCGCCAGTCCCACCTTTCCTCAGTGGAGCAGATTTTGAACAAACAGTTTTACTGGATGGTGAACATCAAGCAATTCGCTCTTTGATTCAGAAAGATGCATATCGCTTAGATGGGATTCTACCCCGTAAATCAGAAACAACTAATTCAGAACAGCGTGTGTTTTCCCCGCTGAATGCTCTTACGGCTGCTTATTGTATCCACCTAGAGGTAAATCGCAAGAAAGATGGCGATCCTGACTGGGGGAAATTAGCAGCTTTGGCTCGCGATTTAGAAACTGACCCTTTATATGTCTTTCACTACCTCAACAAATGGCTACGCAAACAAGACAAACTTGACTCTGTACCCATTGCCAAAATTCGGCTGTATCTCGAACTTTACTACTACTTTGACCCAGAAGGCAAAGCTATGAACCAACTACGCGAACTTACTAGGCTCTATCGTTGCTTTTATCGCTCTAAGAGCCAGTATGCTAAGGCAAATGCAATTCTTAAACCAATTGATGAAGCTGCGGATGTAATTTTGAAGATGGATAAAGCTTTAGCTTGTGGCAATGAATCTCTAACAGATATCGTGGCAGCGCGTCTATCAACGCTGATGAAGAATGTACGGCGAAAAGCCGCTGAGGGAAAACCTACTCTTGCTTTAATTGATGGTAAATGGCGACCGGCTTTAACTCCTGAAGAAGAACGTCAAGCGGTTCGAGAATTTGCTAAGTATTTTGTGGAAGATATTTTTGAGAAAACATTTAAAGGCGATCGCGCTCGTTTAGCAGGCAGGCAATTAAACCTAATTCGAGATACCTGCGAGTATCTTTACCGTCTCTCCGATGACGAAGAGCGTAAGCAGCGCCAGCAAGATGAACCTGAAGAAGTTCCTGAAATGGAACCTGAATAAGTAGCTTAGGTAACTTTTACATTTCAAACCCTACACACTGGAGTTAGAAAATGAATTTTTTGAAAACGGTTGATGCCAAATTATTTCATACTGAAATTCCGGCAAAACCAATGGGCAAATATGCTCATTTTATAACTATTCGTGTCACCGAGTCTTACCCACTGTTTCAAACTGATGGTGAACTTAACAAGGCAAGGGTACGCGCTGGGATTCAATCTAAGGAAACAATTAGCCGTTTAGCACTTTTTAAACGCAAGCAGTCTACCCCAGAGCGTCTTACAGGTCGGGAATTGCTACGCAACTACCAAATTGGTGACTGGGAGAAATGCGACTACAACGTAGATTTCAGCAAAACTACGCCTGATTGTATTCTTTATGGTTTTGCTATTGGTGATTCTGGTTCTGAGAAGTCCAAAGTAGTAGTAGATACTGCGTATTCAATCACACCTTTTGATGATTCTCACTTAAACTTCACGCTCAATGCTCCTTTTGAAAACGGTACGATGAGCCGTCAGGGAGAAGTCACCAGCCGCATTAACAGCCAAGACCATATTTTGCCTCAAGTCTTTTTCCCTAGCATTGTGACGCTGAAAGACCCCACTGAAGCTGGATTTCTCTACGTTTTCAACAACATTTTACGCACGCGGCACTATGGGGCGCAAACAACACGTACTGGTCGAGTTCGTAATGAATTAATTGGGGTTGTTTTTGCTGATGGCGAAATTGTTAGTAATCTTCTCTGGACGCAAAAGATATATGACCTAATGAGCAGCGCGAAACCGAAGCCTCAAATCAACCCTCCCGATCCTCTTGATGAAGATGAGGTTCGGACTGCTGCCACACGGGCAATTATTGAACTTATGGCTCAAGAGTACATTTCTCATACCGATCTAATAGACGAATCTTTCACCCCTCTGTTGAATGAGGTTAAGTCAATCACCAGTGACGAAACTAAACTTAAAGCCATGTTGAATCAAGCAAATGCTGAATCATCTGCTTATGCGAAGAAATATGTGCTAAAGCAAGCTGAAAAAGGCAAGAAAGGTAAAAAGGCTGCTGTAACGGAGCCAGTCTAATGACTGTAATTTACCGCTGTCAGATAGAGTTGCATGACAGCCTGTACTATGCAACTCGTGAGATTGGGCGACTATATGAAACAGAGCCAGTAATTCACAATTATGCTCTCTGCTATGCGCTGGGGTTAGTGGATAGCGAAGTTTACTCTACTCGTGTTCCTGAAGAGCATTCTTACCGCTACTTCTGTCCAGAACAAGTTCCCAAGTATGAGGAGCATTTAACGCCTCTTAATCAACAGGGAATTTATGTTACACCAGCGCGATCGCTCTCCCATACCGCAGTTCTCAACACTTGGAAGTATGCTAACAACAACTATCACGTTGAGATGGAGAAAACGCAGAAGAATATACCCAGTTTTGGCAGAGCGAAAGAAATTGCCCCAGAAAGCAAATTTGAGTTTTTCATAATTTCTAAAAATTCTCTCACAGAAAAGCCTCTAAAACTGCCCAAGTGGATTCGCCTGGGTAAGTGGATGAGTAAAGCCGAAGTAGAGATTGTGGAAACTCAGCAGGTAAAAGGCTCAACTACTGAAAAAGAATTCACCTTTCCCTATTCCCTTAATCCTTTAGATGTGATGTTCTCACATCAAGTAATTAGTTACGACGTAGTTAATATGCCCCCGGTTAGCCTCATCCAAAATGTCAAAATGCGAGGGCAATACTACGAGTTTGACAAGATAACAATCCCTGTGATGCAGTACCGCTTCAGGGGTTGAACATTGGTTAAACTGCATGAAATTGCTGCATAGAGGTAGAGATGCCCCATAGCTTAGTTCTTAACCTACTCCCCCAGTCGCCAATTCCGCCCCAGTTTTTGACCGGAAGACATTTACACGCCTTGTTTCTCACACTTGTCAGCTATGTAGACCGGGATTTGGGCGACTACCTCCATCACGGCACAGCTGACAAAGCATTTACCCTTAGTCCCCTGCAAATGCGCTTCCATCCCAAGCGTATTGGACTGCCAGACTCTACCCTGCAATGGGAACACAAAACAATCATCCCTGCTGGTACTCCTTGCTGGTGGCGCATCTCCCTACTAGACGACACCTTATTTAGCAAACTTACTCAGTTGTGGCTAAATCTTAACCCATATCATCCCTGGCATCTTGGCCCAGCGGACTTGCTGATAGCCAGCATCCAGGGCACCCCCCAATCTACTCAACCTTGGGCAAATGCTAGCACCTATGCTCAATTGTACGAACAGGCTTCAGATAGCGATCGCATTTTTACCTTCAGCTTTGCCACCCCCGCCGCTTTCCGACAAGGGCAGTATGATACCGCCCTTCCTACCAGAGAGTGTGTATTCAACAGTCTTCTCAATCGCTGGAATAAATACAGCGGTATTGAGTTATCCAATATTCCCATAGAGTCAATCTTTCCCAGTTTTTTCAATCTTAGGACTGAAATATTAGCTGACTCCCGCAGCAAGTTCATTGGCTGTGTAGGAGAAATTAGTTATCGCCTGATGGGAATTGTGGAACCGCTGCAAATAAAACAAATCAATGCTTTGGCTGACTTTTCTTTGTATGCGGGTATTGGACGAAAAACACCAATGGGTATGGGTATGGTAAGACGACTGAAATATATGAGTTATAGCAATTAGCAATTAGCGATTAGCTAATTACAGTTATAGCAGCAAGAAAGGGCGTGCATGGGGGGAAGTCGATTATCCTCACCATTATGTCAACTGCTATAAATTTCTAATAGAGATTGAAGCCAAAGCGCTGTATGCCCCGATTAACCTAATGATTGAAAAGTTAAACTTTTTTCTTCAACTAATTTATGAATGACATCGACTATATCCCCATTGCTGCCTTGAACCAATATTCCTACTGTCCTCATCGGTGTTGGCGGATGTTCTGCGCTGGTGAATTCGCCGATAATCAATACACAACTGAGGGCACGGATCTACACGATCGCGTCCATACTTTCTCAGAAGGACATCAAGAAGAAACTTGGCAAATTCGGGCTATTTGGCTCAAATCAGAACGTTACCAACTGATCGGGAAATCGGATTTGATTGAAGCTGTTGCAAATCGCCTCTATCCAGTTGAGTACAAGCGGGGACAAAAAGGCGAATGGGATAACGATGAGTTGCAAGTTTGCGGCCAAGCTTTATGTCTGGAAGAGATGTCAGGGCAAAGCGTTACTCAAGGCTATATATACTACGCCCACTCGCACCAACGCCAACTGGTAGAGATTTCTGCGGAGTTGCGGGAAAGTGCGATCGCCACTATCCAAGCTGTCAAAACTTTGTTGGAAACAGGAGAAATGCCAAAAGCTGTTTACAGCCAACGCTGTAAAGGATGCAGTCTTTACTCTCAATGTTTGCCCCAAGCCACTGATAAAGTAGGGCGTTATCAAGAAGCCAACTAAATCAAGAGGAGAATTTGATCGTGGGAACAGTTTACATTACAGAACCAGATGCTTTCATCGGTAAATTAGATGAACGCCTCAGCGTCAAAGCTAATAAACAAACCCTTTTGGATGTGCCGCTGATTAAAGTTGATGGTGTCGTTGTTCTGGGACGTGCTACTGTCTCGCCTGCGGCTATCTCTGAACTTTTAGAACGCCACATTCCTTTAAGTTTCCTCACAGGTACAGGTAAATATTTAGGTAGGTTAGAGCCAGAAATGACTAAAAATATATTTGTGCGAAAAGCGCAGTGGCAAGCAGCTGGAGAATCTGAACAAGCAATTCATGTGGTGCAAGGTTTCGTCAGGGGGAAACTAAAAAATTACCGCAATACCCTGCTGCGTCGAGAACGGGAATGTTCTCAGCTTAATCTAAAATCAAGTATCGCTCATTTAGAGCAAGCTATCGCTCCTATTGATAAAACTACTAACGTTAATTCCCTCCGAGGTTTAGAAGGTTCAGGAAGTGCGGCTTATTTTGGTTGTTTTGACCAGCTGATAAAAGGCTCAGAATTTCAGTTTGAGGCTAGACGCCGCCGTCCTCCAACTGACCCTGTTAATGCTTTATTAAGTTTTGGATATTCTTTGCTATGCCACGATGTACAAAGTGCAGTGAATATCGTGGGGTTTGACCCTTATCTAGGTTATCTGCACGTTGAACGTTACGGTAGACCTTCCCTAGCTTTGGATTTAATGGAAGAATTTCGCCCTCTGATAGTGGATGCGGTGGTGCTATCAGCAATGAATAAGCGATCGCTCACACCATCTGATTTTACTACTGAACCGCTGAGTAATGCTGTGAAACTTACTAAGGAAGGGTTGCGGGCATTCTTGCGGTTGTACGAACAGAAAAAACAATCCAAGTTCAAGCATCCGGTAATGGGGCGTCAGTGTACCTACCAGGAAGCCTTAGAAGTTCAGGCGCGACTGGTAGCAAAGTATCTCATGGGTGAAATCGAAAAATATCCGCCCTTGGTTTTGAAGTAAGTATCTAGAACCGAGAGATACTATGTATGTTGTTGTTAGTTACGACATTTCAGAAGATAAGCGTCGTACCAAGATTCACTCGATTCTTAAGTCTTATGGGCAGTGGGTGCAGCTGAGTATATTTGAGTGTAACCTTACCGATACTCAGTATGCCAAATTGCGATCGCGCCTCAGTAAACAAATTAAACCGGATCGAGATAGTATCCGCTTTTACTTCCTCTGTGGCTGCTGTCAGGGAAAGGTGGAACGCATCGGCGGGGAAAAGCCTCGCGATGAAACTATCTTTTTTGCCGAAAGCGCGGATGGGTAGGTGTTCAGCTAAAGCTGCTTACAAAAATGGCTGGAGCGTTTTCTATACAAGGCTTTGACTTCAATAGCAGCGAGTTACCCTTCCGCGCAACTTGTTCTTTCCTTTACTACCGGGCGTTAACGCTAAAAAACTCTTTCGACTCTGGCGCGATCTACTCATCCCAATGTTATAATTATCTCAATTCGCGCAACTGCACCTTGAAAACTAAATACAGTGGGCTTTTCAGGCGATCGCCGGTTGCAATTCAAACTAATCCCTATTAGGGATTGAAACCTCCTCCAGTTCTGCAAGCTACTGGGTTATCCGTGGTTGCAATTCAAACTAATCCCTATTAGGGATTGAAACACTTGCATCGGCTTCTTTATTAAATCTCGTAGCACGTTGCAATTCAAACTAATCCCTATTAGGGATTGAAACTTTATTGACTGATGAGGCGGCTATTTCTATGAATGGTTGCAATTCAAACTAATCCCTATTAGGGATTGAAACCTGGCTATGAAGCGCGATCACTGCCCGGTAAATTGTTGCAATTCAAACTAATCCCTATTAGGGATTGAAACCAAAGGAGAAATTGCTCCTGTATATGAATATCGAGGGTTGCAATTCAAACTAATCCCTATTAGGGATTGAATATTTTAGAGAACAAGAATATTGAATTCATAGCAAACAGACTAATTGCTTTGCAGCTTTCTCCAATTTGAGAGTGGAATGTAATCCCCTGTAGCAACATCCTGAACAGAAATAGCTGAAGTTTTACCATCTACTCGAAAATCCCAAATCGTAACAATATGGTCAGGATGAGATTCATAAACTTGAACTGTATAGTAAAGTTGATTAACAGTTGGCAACTCAGACACCATCACCCCAACGGTAACAACGTTGTGAGAGCTATCAGTAATCTCCTTAGCTTTTTGTTGGACTTCAGGTAGCTGCCAGATTAAGTCACTAGCTGTGTCCTCCGTAAGTTTGGTGAACGGGAGATCCTCTGCTACCAAATCGCCCCAATGTTCGCTTGTATAAAGGTCTTTAGGAGACGGATAATTAGAATAATTTGCGGATAATAGTCGCGCTGGCGGCTGTCTATATTGATTAGCAGCAGGCGGAAGCGTAGTAATTTGAATCGTATTGGCTGCTGCTATGGAATTAGCATGAATTGAGCCAGATGCGAGGGTATTTGAACAGGCGATAAGAATAAATACTATTCCCCCGCCCATCCTAACGGTTAAATTTTGAGCATTCATTGATTTGCACTTAAATTCAAGCCTGCCGAGTGACATTTATTGATCTACCTTTGCCGATCGCACTTTTAGGAGTTTATAGAGAAATGCCTGGCCAGCTATCAATTGGCTGCGTTGATTTGACAATGTGCATCCCCGCATCAGCAAAACGGCTGAAAGCAGCATCACCTTGGTCGGTGAAGTCCACGACGCCAGGAACCACAACCGCTGAGGTGCAATCTTCCAGGAGATATACTTTCTTAGCTAGTTGTGGGTCTTGCGCCCTAATTTCCGTCAGCAAGTCGTCAATTGTCCAGGCAACGCAGTGACTTTTAGCTTGACCAGCAATAATAACTACATCAAAATTCAGCAGTTTCTGGATAAAACTGCTATTTTTCTGAGCAATAGGACGACCATCAGCACCTTCTAAGACTTCTGGACGCAGAACAGAATAATTTTCAGTCAGGGGGTTGCTGCCTTTAATTTCAAACAAGCTTTGGCTGTTCCGGGCTATGTTGTGGAAGAAAATTGCTTCCTCAACAGCTGAAACCAAGGCGTGACCGATGCCCCCTAGCATGGCATGATAAGGCCATACAGTCAGCGGGTATTTCCCATCGTCAGTTAACTTCTGGACGTAATGCAGGGCGTGTTTTTGGAGGTCTGAGTAGTTACCATCGGCAATGCTGTAAGCAACGGCTGGGTTGACTTTCCAAGTTCCTTTCTGCACATCTTCCAGGGTGATGAGAGTGGCAGCGGGGACAGGGTGAACACCTGCATCATTAACCCAAAAGACGGGATGGAAGATTTGCATAGCGGTGTGGGTGTCCATTGTGGGCGCGATCGCACTAATCCAACCCAAATTTCGATAAATGAACTCACACAACCGCACGTTGTCATCCACAGCACCCGTACCGCTGCGACCAGCAACAAATAGTTCAAAGTTAGGAATACAGAAGGTATTCTGAACATCGATCGCCATTAGGCAGATCCGAGTTTTGTCTTTAGCCGCTGGCTGAATACCATGCCGCTTCGCCCAATTTTCGGCATCATCTGCCCGATCTTGGTAAGTAACTCGCCAGACTTCTCCCACTTTCCGAGGCTCGAAATGGGCGGGAATTGGTAGTTGTGTTGTTGTACTCATATTCTTAGTGTAAGCAATAAACTCACAATAGTGTATAAAATACACTATCTAAATATGAGCGAGAATTTACACTCAACAGTTCTACTTCAGCCAAAGCCGCGATCGCTACCATGACCTACACCTACAAATTCCCCAGACCTAACCTCAGCGTCGATTGTGTGGTCTTCGGATTGGATGAAGAAAACTTACTTAAAATCATGCTAATTCAACGGAATCTGCCCCCTTTTAAAGGTCAATGGGCGCTTCCAGGAGGATTTGTGCGCGTTGGCGAAACCCTAGAAGAAGCCGCCTTAAGGGAACTGCGGGAAGAAACGGGGATAGCCAAGGTATTTCTAGAACAGATGTATACATTTGGTGAAGTTAACCGCGACCCGCGCGAACGGGTAGTAACAGTGGCTTATTACGCCTTAATCAATTTATGGGAATACCAAATTCAGGCAGCGACAGACGCCCGTGATGCAGGTTGGTTTCTAGTGAATCAGCTGCCCCCACTAGCCTTCGATCACGACAAGATTGTGCAGGTGGCGCTAAATCGGCTGAAGGGGAAAGTACGGTATGAACCAATCGGGTTTGAACTATTGCCGAAAAAATTTACCCTTTCCCAACTGCAAAAGCTTTACGAAACCGTTTTAGATCAACAGTTAGATAAACGCAATTTCCGTAAGAAAATTCTTAAGATGAATCTTTTAGTGGAACTGGAGGAGTTTCAGAAAGATGTCTCCCATCGAGCAGGTAGGCTATACCAATTTGATGAACAGAAGTATCTACAACTAAAGGAAAAAGGATTTAATTTTGAAATTTAAAGTGCGAGGGTTTAGGAACTTATAATATTAGCTTTATCGCCCCGCCCCATTCCCTAGTATCTCTCCCATTTGCGGTGCGGTAATACGACGATAGCGCGCCAGTACCCCCTGATAAATTCCATAGGCGACTAAACCGAGGGCAACCACACCCAGAAGCCAAGCACCGTAAGGCTGCTGCAATAACTTATCTAGTGCGCCATCGAGTCCTTGCGCTTCCTTAGCGTTAGAGTGACGTCCTGCCTGGATGAGCAAGAAGCCGATAACGACGAAAACAACACCCCGCGCTCCCAGACCAAATCGGCCAAGGCGCGTCGCCCATGTTTTCTCTGTATTGCTCATCTGGTTCAATTTGAGGTTTTTACGGAATTTGGCACTATATGCTTCGTAAAACTGATAGAAACCCATGCCAATGGTCGCCGCTCCCACTGCCCCCACTAGCCATTGACCAAACGGCTGTGCAAGCAAGCGTGCCGTCCAGTCTTGTGTAGAATTACTACTACCGCCGCCTCCTGAACCAAGGATAATTTTAACAGCACTAAAGGCAAGACCTGCATAGATCAGACCAGTGGCTCCATAACCAACTCGCTGTAAAATTCCCTTCGCATCCGTACCTTTTTTCTCAGGATCTTTGATTGCCTGTACAAAAAGCCACAGCACATATCCCAGCAGTCCAATAGCAACTAAAGCCAACAAGAACTTTCCGAAGGGCTGCGTCACAATTGTCTGTAGAGCGCCTTTGGTGTCAGTCGTTTTGCCCCCCCTACCAAACGCTACCTGCGTCGCCAGTACGCCAACGATCGCGTAGACTATCCCTTTTGCGGCATAGCCAAACCGCGCCAACCGCTCAACCCACCCGTCATGTTCCTGTGTCATAGAATTTGGGTGACATTATGCCAACCCTTTACAGATCCTAAGCAAGAAAATTTTAGGAAACAACCCGACTCTCAAGTTAGGAAGCCTAAAACTACTCAAGCGCAAAACAAATGGTATGCCCTGGTTGCCATTACGCAGGAAGTTCCTGACGTAAAATCGACAAAACGAGTTGGTGTAGACAGAGGACAAACTGCCATACCAATTAGCCCCAGGAACACTATCCCCTCAAGATTTCCTTTTGGAGGGAATAGTGTTCTTCTTTGACCCTCATCTACTTTAACTAGCAACTTGGGTTAATTAATGCGATGCTTCTACAGGCATTTCTCCTCCAGGTGTGCGGAGATTTTCCACCATTTCTTGGATGTGTAGTGGTGGTGGTGGGGTGAGACGAGAAACCACCCAAGTCACAACAAAGTTGATCGCCATACCTAAGGTGCCAATTCCTTCAGGCGATACCCCAAAAAACCAGGCAGGCATCCCATAGAATTTGACACCGATAATGTAGAAGGCGGTGAAGAATAAACCTGTTAATAGTCCTGCGATCGCACCTTCTCGATTTGTGCGCTTATCAAATATTCCCAACAGAATAATTGGGAAAAAGCTAGCGGCGGCTAAACCGAAGGCAAAAGCCACTACTTGCGCCACAAAACCTGGGGGATTAATTCCAAAGTACCCGGCAATGGCGATCGCAAATCCGATCATAATTCGACCTACCATCACCCGCAGAGCTTCGGAAGCTCCAGGATTAATAATCCGGTAGTAAACATCATGGGCTACAGCACTCGATATGACTAACAGCAATCCCGATGCAGTAGATAAAGCTGCTGCTAGTCCTCCTGTAGCTACTAAAGCTATTACCCAAGGAGCTAACTTTGCTACTTCAGGGGTAGATAAAACGATGATATCCTTATCGATCTCAATCTCATTCGTCTTTTGATCGGGGGTTAACTGGATAACTCCATTCCCATTTTTGTCTTCAAACTGTAACAACTTGGTGTTTTCCCACTTTTTCGCCCAGTCAAGTTGATGAATCTGCTCAAGAGTTTTGTTATGCAAACTGCCAATCAGGTTATAGCGGGCAAAGCTAGCTAGAGCAGGAGCTGTAGTATATAGGATAGCGATCAATAACAAAGCCCAACCAGCTGAGTAACGTGCAGCACGCACATTAGGTACAGTATAAAAACGGACGAGAATATGAGGCAGTCCAGCTGTGCCTACCATCAGGGCAATGGTACTAAACAAAACATCTAATTGTGACTGGTTAGCAAACGGTTTGGTGTACTCCTGGAAACCGAGATCGGTTTGGATTTGATTAAGCTTCTCAACGATATCGCTGAAAGTGAAAGCTAGCTGAGGAATCGGATTGCCAGTCAGGAACAGGGAGATGGCGATCGCTGGAATTAGGTAAGCCGCTATCAAAACTACATATTGTGCTACTTGCGTCCACGTAATGCCTTTCATTCCTCCCAACACTGAGAAAAAGGCAACGATTACCATGCCAAGGATTACTCCCGTGTTGATATCTACTTGCAGGAAGCGGCTGAAGACAATGCCTACACCGCGCATTTGTCCTGCCACATAGGTCATGGAAATGAAGATTGCGGCAATCACTGCTACCACACGGGCAGAGTTAGAGTAATAGCGATCGCCTACGAAGTCCGGTACTGTGTACTTGCCAAACTTACGCAGATAAGGCGCTAGCAACAAAGCTAACAGCACATAGCCACCAGTCCAACCCATTAAGTAAACTGAGCCATCATAGCCTAGAACGGAAATCACCCCTGCCATTGAGATAAACGAAGCTGCTGACATCCAATCAGCCGCTGTAGCTGCACCGTTAGCGAGTGAGGGCACACCACGCCCTGCTACGAAAAAGTCTGCACTGCCTTTAACACGAGATTGCCAACCGATATAGAGGTAGGCAATGAAGGATAGACCAACAAATAAAATAGTCCAGATTTCAACAGACATGATGCACCCCTACTCATCGATATCGTATTTGCGGTCTAACTTATCCATCTGCACGGCATAGATGAAAATCAGTACTACGAAAATTAAGATCGAACCCTGTTGTGCCATCCAAAAGCCAAAGGGTAGACCACCAATACGCAAAGCGTTTAATGGTTGCACCAATAAGATACTAAAGACAATTGACACCAGTGCCCAAACAATCAGGAGATTCCTGATTAAAGCTTTGTTAGCACGCCAGTAGGCTTGACGGTTTTTTAGATCCATAATGTTTTTCACAGATGAGTATGACTTGATTAGATTATCAGAAGTGGTCAATATCTGCCTTAAAGGTGAGGGCGTAGGGTGCGGGTTTCATCCAATGCTCGTAGCGTACCCGTTGGCTCTCGAGGAGCGCGTAGCGCATTCGAGCGTCGAGGGCTGTTCGCTGTACCCTACACCCCATACCTCACACTCGGTCTCAACAGACAACTTAGGTGCGTAAGTCCTAAGATATAGAATGTGATGTTAAGAAGTGTTAGTAAGGTATATTTTGATTCATGGATGCTCAAGAGTTTTTCCAGCTAAGTGCTGGTAAGTGGTTTTCACAACGAACCAGTCACCATCTAGCTTTCAAACAATCAGAAAGTGGCAAGTCAGACATTATAATTGAGATGCTCGCGCAGGACGATCCGGAAATTATTAAGCTCTGCGAACAGTATCAAATTGACCCGGCTTTAGCTTGGGGTGGCGCTCGCGTAGGCTGGAACGGCACGATGGAATGGGATGAAGAGAAACACACTGGTTCTACGGTGATGGTGCCGATTGCTGACCCAGATAAACCGAATGAAGGCAAGCTGCTACGTGAGGTCGGCTATGCAGAAAAGACACCAGTTGCTGGTCGCTACATCATCGGCAGCGATGACGCGATGACGCTGATTACTGAGTATGAAACGATGTACTCAGAAGAGCGCATTTGGTTTGCCAGTAATAACTTGCGGCTACGAACCAGTATTCTGAAGCGATTTGGCGGTTTTAGCATGGCTTCTTTTTGCTCTGAAATTCGTATGGGCGGCACACAGCCCCCGGAAAAGGCAACAGACGCCGCTGCTAGTGTTTAGACGCTGGTGCTATACGTGCTTAGGTTCCTCCGGAACACGCTGCACGAACGGCGATCGCACTTTAACTGCAAGTGAAATGCCCGACACATCCCCTGCCTTGAAACCCCGTGTAAGTTAAAATTCAAGCAGGATGGGCATTTCAACAACCCAGCTACTGCATGATTGAAACACTGCAAACTCAACTTTACGAACTAGCACAATTTGCCAACGCCCTCGTCTCTAGTCAGCTAACCCACCTTAGTTGGGCTAGTATCGGTGTCATTTTTGCTGCCGGATTGCTCACCAGCCTGACACCCTGTATGCTTTCCATGCTGCCGATTACCATTGGCTACATCGGGGGATATGAAACCAAAAGCCGCGTCCAATCAGCTATTCAATCAGCTTGGTTTTCTTTGGGATTGGCAACTACACTAGCCGGATTGGGAATTTTTGCCGCTTTTGTGGGACAAGTCTATGGTCAAGTGGGAGTTGGTTTGCCGATTATCGTCAGCGTCGTGGCAATCTTGATGGGGCTGAATTTACTGGAAGCATTACCCATACAGTTGCCCTCGTTTGGTGGTACAGAGTGGATCTCTAAAGACTTACCTCGTGGAGTGCGTTCTTATCTGCTGGGCTTAACATTTGGCTTGGTGGCTTCCCCTTGCAGTACGCCCGTTTTGGCAACATTACTGTCTTGGGTTGCTGCGACGCAAGACTTAATTTTAGGCGGCGTTTTGCTGTTGTCTTACACAGCCGGATATGTCGCCCCGTTGATATTAGCTGGTACGTTTACTGCTGCCATCAAAAAATTGCTAGAGTTGCGTCGGTGGTCTGGTTGGATTAATCCAGTCAGCGGTGCTTTATTGGTGGGATTTGGTGTATTCTCACTGCTGTCTCGGATTCCGGTAGGAATTTTTTAATTAAATGGCTGCAAACAATTCATTTTTATCAAACTTAGCCTCTACTCCTAAACGGTTTTTTCGGCAGGAGTTGTTGCCATTACTGGCAGATTTGCGGCTGGCGATTATGTTGCTACTGGCGATCGCATTTTTCAGCATCTCTGGCACTGTAATTGAACAGGGGCAATCTCCGGCTTTCTACCAGTTTAACTATCCAGAACATCCCGCCCTGTTTGGTTTCCTGACTTGGAAAGTAATCCAGGTAATTGGATTGGATCATGTTTACCGTACTTGGTGGTTTTTGTCAATACTTATTTTATTTGGCAGCAGCTTAACCGCTTGTACTTTTACCCGTCAGTTTCCAGCTTTAACAGCGGCACGTCGGTGGAAATTTTACGACCAACCGCGCCAGTTTCAGAAATTAGCTTTGAGTACAGAACTAGACGCTGGTGGAGAAACGTTGCAGGTAACGTCTCTAGAAACCCTAACCCAGCAGTTGCAACAGCGGCGTTATCGCGTTTTTCAAGAAGGGGATAAACTTTATGCCCGTAAGGGAATAGTTGGGCGCATTGGCCCGATTGTGGTTCATGCCAGTATGTTAATGATTCTGGCTGGGGCGATTTTGGGGGCGATGACTGGCTTTGTTGCCCAGGAACTAGTTCCTAGCGGCGATAGGTTTCAGGTAAAAAACATCGTGGATGCTGGACCTTGGGCAGAACCGCAAATTCCTAAAGATTGGTCAGTGGGGGTAAATCGTTTCTGGATTGATTACACGCCAACAGGCAGTATTGATCAGTTTTACTCTGATTTATCGGTTCTGGACAATGAGGGAAAAGAGGTAGATCGTCAGACAATTCATGTTAATAAACCCCTGCGTTATCGGGGAGTGACATTTTATCAGACTGATTGGGCGATCGCCGCAGCTCAAGTGCGACTGAATAAAAGCCCAATTTTTCAGTTGCAGATGGTGCAGCTAGATACTGGCGGTAAAGGGCGCATCTGGGGAACTTGGATTCCCACTAAGCCAGATTTAAGTGAGGGCGTTTCCCTGGTGGCAAAAGATTTGCAGGGCACAATGTTTGTTTATGACAACAGCGGTAAATTAATTTCTACTGTCCGCCGTGGTATGGGAATACAAGTCAATGGGGTAACGCTAACTATTGTCGATCTGATTGGTAGCACGGGCTTGCAAATTAAAGCCGATCCAGGTATCCCCCTCGTCTATACTGGCTTTGGCTTGCTTATGTTAAGCGTGATGATGAGCTACGTTTCGCACTCGCAGGTTTGGGCATTGCAAAAAGAGGGACGTCTTTATGTAGGTGGCAGAACTAATCGCGCTCAAGTTACGTTTGAGAGAGAAATGATCGACATTTTAGAGCGGCTGGAAATGCCATTGGCTCAGGAGAAAGCGATCGCGTAGCGTGTTGCGGAGCAACGTATCGCTCTTAACGTTTGAACGCACCACTTAGCAGTAATATCGTGTCCGGTTGCATCGATAGCGTAAACAGCAGGGCACAAGGGGACAAGGGGAAGGAGTTAGCCTCCATACACAACCGATGCTACCGGAATTGATATAACACAATAGCGTCTATATATTCGGACACTCGAATTTTCAATGTCTTTTCTCTTGTCATGTGACTGCACTTGAGCCTACAATTACTGAATATGCCACAGGTAGAATAACCGCGAGGACGTGCAAAAGATTCGTCAAATCACACGGCTGCCTAGAAAATAATAATAGCTAGCCGCCTTTAATCCTCATACTGCATTATTAGGAGCATTTATAGGCGGTGTTTCACACCAGGGCAAGGTGACAATAGTGGCGCACACTTTTTTATTGGAACCAGGACGCTGGACGCTTGAGGGAAATTGGCTAGAGCGGAACGAGATGCCCATTACCGTGAAAGGCAAAACCTTAGTGGCTTGGGGCCGAGAAAACTGGTTCACAATGGTCACGAAGCTAGTGTTCCCTGGCAGCGATCGCGAGGAAATTTCCTTTCAGTATAAAGGGCGTCTTGATATTGGAGAACGTCAGTATACCTTTGTCCTACAGCACAGTCTTTTAGGTCGAGTTGAGGGCGAGGGCTGGCTAGCACAGCAATCAATTGTGCAGCGCTACTGGGTACTGGGCGATCGCCAACGGCGCAACGGCTTTGAAACCTTCTATAGGTTGAATGACAACACCTATTACCTCTCCAGTGGCATCATAGCGGTTAATTATTTAACTAGCACTATGGAGGCAACTCTAGAGCGTCAGGGAGAATGATATTAATTAGGTGGGTGCAATTAAAAAACGTATGTTGGGATTGTTAGTAGGAGCGTAGGAACACAGCAGTTCCGTGTAGAAACGCGGAAACGGTAACGCCAAGATGTTCCCAACTGCTCTAAGGTATGGGAGCCTGCAAAATGACAACAGACCCCAATAATGGTCGCTTACTCGCCAACCGCTATCAACTTGTAGAGTTGGTAGGCAAAGGTTCAATGGGTCGGGTTTATCAAGCTAAAGATATGTTATTGGGAGGTGTAACGGTAGCAGTAAAGTTTCTCTCCCAGACAATCTTGGATCAGACAAAGCGCGATCGCTTTGCCCGAGAAGCTACGATCTGCGCCGTATTAGGTGAAAAAAGCATTCACATTGTCCGAGTTAGAGACTATGGCGTAGACGAAATGGAAATTCCATTCTACGTCATGGAATTTCTTCAAGGAAAAAACCTTAAAAATATTATCAAACAGCGCCCCCTGTCCTTGCCCCGGTTCCTGAGTATGTCTCGCCAAATTTGTTTGGGGCTACAGTGCGCTCACCAAGGCATAATTATTGACGGCATCCTCTGCCCAATTATTCACCGGGATATTAAGCCCAGCAATATTCTCGTCGTTCAAGACAGCAGTTTAGGAGAATTAGTCAAAATTTTCGACTTTGGGATTGCCAAGCTTCAGTCCGACGACACCCCATCTCCCTCGTTTATGGGCACCCTAGCCTATAGTTCACCAGAACAAATTGAGGGCAAGCAACTAGACAATCGCTCAGACATTTATAGCCTCGGTGTAATGATGTTTGAGATGCTGACTGGCGAGATTCCCGTCATGGCAGAAACTCATTCCTTTGCTGGTTGGTACAAAGCCCATCATTATCAACCCCCGAAATCATTTAAGTCAGTTAACGCTACTCTGAAATTGCCGTCAGCGATAGAAGACTTGGTGATGAGTTGTTTAGCCAAATCCCCAAGCGATCGCCCCCCAAGCGCCGCTGATATTCTAGAGACATTAGAAACTCTGGAGGAACGCTTTAGCAAGAGGCGAAAACCACCTCAGCGTTTTGAAGAAGCTCTTTCCCAAACGTCAGTCATTGCTGAACCAAAACAAACGCTTGCCCTTTCAGCTGAGAAAATCTGTCAGCAGGCTTCCTGGCCGAAAGACAAACCATTAGCAGAAATTGTCTTTCCCCATCTACTTCCTACAAGCCAGGAGGCGTTACCAACGCTGTGGATTATGCTTCCCAAGCAAGAGATTCTGAATCGCCACATTAGCACACGCTACAATCAGTTTCTCTTTTTGATGTCTCCCCATCCTATGATGCTGTGGATTACTACTCTCCACAACCGCCCATACGGTCCTCGCTGGCTCCCTTGCTATTTGGATCTGAAGACGGCTTTTGGTCAGAAAATAACCCGACTTCTGGCAGTAACTGGAAGTTACCATTTGTTATTATTTGCTCTGGAGGAACCCCAACGCTGTATTAATGTGATGACCTCAACCATCGCCTCACCTCAATGCCAATTGCTGCAAGAGTGGGCAAATACCAGCCAGACGTTGATATCAGTTGCTGGGCCTACTATGAGTAAAACACTGCTGAAGCAAGAGTTTGAGAAGCTTAAACCCAAGATTCTGATGAAGCTAGAAGGTATGCATACGGAATCGGATCTCTCAGGTTGACATCCTCTGCAACCTATAGTTTTACGAAATCGGAGATTTTAGTTATTACAAAAAAGTTTTGATTAAGCTCATCCCCACGGATGAATCCGGGGGATAACGCGATAGTAGTTAGTCATTAGCTGTTAGCTGCATTTTCTACTAACGAAAAACGGGCGGCGGCGATTCATCCCCATCCCCTCCGTGGATCAGGGCTGATTTATTCTCATGGTAGAAAAATTTTTCACTTGAGGAAACCAGACTTGGGGGGGTTTGATCGGTTCGATGCTTATTTATTCTTTCTAGACAATGAAGTAGCCCTGCTCCGTGGGCGGCAACAATGTCCCTCCCACGGAGGTAACGAATAGGTGAATCAATTTTGGATTTGAGATTTGGGATTGACCCCAAATGGTTGGGGCTTGAAACCTTTTTCTTTTTTGGTTAAAACTTATAACTATTGAAATTTTTCTACCAAGCCATTCCAGACTTACAAGTCTTATGGCTACGTCTAATTATTAAATTTACACGCTCTGATTAAAAATCTAATGTTTATGTTCATTTAATTCAGATCCGCTGTGCTTGCAAAATAATTAAACAAGCAGTTATTTGAAACTCAATAGCCTAGACCCACCTTTGATATGAAGTTGACGCCCCAGCATCCCCAGCCCTTTTCCGCCGTGGAACGGAGCAAGAGACGGAGGTCGCCCACCGCAATAAGGGAGGCTCTACTCAAATTGAGAATTGGGTTCTAGACCCCATTGGTGCTTGAGAAGATTCTTGTAGGTTGCTTCCCGCATCATCATTTGTTTGTAAAGCTGGACTAAAAACTCTTGAGCTTGTTCGCGGCTCATATTATGCACCTGGCTTTCAAAGGACCGGATGCTGAATTGTTGTTCCAGAGAAAGTTCGATGGGCTGATACATAGCTAACTCCTACTTAAGAGATAGAGGATGGATTGATTGTCCAAGAGCAGAGCTGGTAAAGGATTCGTATCGTTGAGACGGTAATTGTGTTCTTCTATATTAAGAATAATAACAATCATTTGACAAAGTACCCATCCGTCTAAATAGGTAATTTGGGTAAACCAAAAGATGAAGATTACTCTCCAAGGTTTCGTTAGAGGATGGAAGTAGTTTTATCAGCTGGCCACTAACAAAATTGCTCAAGATGAACAAATAGTTAAGTATATGTACTTAAGTAGCCATCGTCACTTCTGCCTTTACTGGCTGTTGTGAATGCCAGTGGTTAAGCTGTGAAGCTTATTGACGTGTATGTTAGGACTGAGCGGGTGATGGGAAGAGAGAATTTAATAATGGAAAAGCGAATTTTAGGATTAGACCCAGGGCTGGCAAGCTTAGGATTTGGAGCAATTGTGTGCCACACGGCAGATTGCCTCGCTGTGGCGGCAGGCAGTAAAGCCAACAGCAAAGTCAAGCCGATAGCCGATCCAGTTCATATGCTTGATTTTGGCGTCATCCAGACACAAGCACGTACCGAGATCGGAAAGCGGCTCTGTACGATTTACGAAGATTTGCACACCCTAATGCAGCAGTTACAACCGGATCTGGTCGCGGTTGAAAAACTGTTTTTTTATCGGATGGGGAATACGATTGCGGTGGCGCAGGCACGGGGCGTGGTGATGTTAGTGTTGGCGCAGCACAGCGTTCCTTTTGTTGAGTTTACACCAGCGCAAATTAAACAAGCGTTGACCGGATATGGCAATGCAGATAAGTACGAAGTGCAAGAAGCGGTGGCGCGAGAGTTGAATTTAGAGCAAATTCCTAAGCCAGACGACGCTTCTGACGCGCTGGCGGCGGCATTAACAGCCTGGTTTCAGTACTAGAGTTATAAGGTGAACGAACTAGCGGAACTTCAGGTTGGGGTAGTTGACTCTGGTATGGCTCTTTTACCCTCCCTAGTAATTCCTCTCGTTTTCAAGACATCACTGAAGGTAGCACAGTAGGTCGGTAAACCAAACGTTGCCGGGTTAACGTAATGTTCGTAGCTGAAATGGCGGTAGTTTAAGCAGAACCGATCCCAGGGGGCCATTTGAATTCGGAACAAGGCGATGAAGACATCGGCAAGCCAAAGAGATAGGGGCAGGCGAAAAGAAATCTTTTTATCAAAATAAGCACAAAGTTCTTCCACAGCCTGGTTTACAGTTATCGGCTGATTTCCCAGAACGAGTTTGCGCGTAGAGATAACATCTGCCCCCAAGTCTGGTTGGGGGGGATTGTCGATCAGGTATTGCACCACCTGAGCGATATCCCGTGCATGGATAAAGTGGAAACTGCCGTCGGCTTTGAACCAACGAATCCAGTTAACCCAATTGACGACATCTGGTAAACCAGAAGAAAGATGAGAGTAAGGTTTATTGGCATCTCCCCCGAGTACTAGGGTGGGAAAGAGGGTGGTAACGCGGGGTGCGATCGCCAATTTCGGCAACCTGTTCAAGCAGTTGTACTTGGAACGAATGTAGTCTGTGCCTATTTCTCCGGCTTTCTTTAGTAATTGGTTGTGGCGATCGAGGATACTGGCGGTGGAAAAGTAAATCACCTGCTCGCAGACGTCTAGGTTAAGCAGGTTCAGCAACTGGAGAGTTTTAGTAACGTTAATATCAAACGCTTCCTGTTCCCCCCCCCAGGCTGCGGCTGTTAGAACCGCTACATCAATCGTTTTGAGCAGCTTGCTAAATCGATCGATGTGTCGCATGTCACCCTTGACCACAGTGATGCCAGGGCGAGCATTGTAGTCAACTCGCAGCTTATCTGGGTTCCTGACAAGGAGGTACAGATGATGTTCTGTCTCCTGAATCAGGCTCTCGCTAATGTAGTGACCTATGCAGCCACTTGCACCCGTGACTAAAATCCGCTTGGGGGTCATTGGAGGAAAGGATTTTGGATTTTGGATTTTGGATTTATTCCATTAGCTTATGCATGGATGGCTAGAGCAACTTATCAGCCTGCTTAGCAGTTTCAAAGAAGAACGCCACATTCTCTTCGGGGGTGCTGGGTAAGACACCGTGACCTAAATTCATGATATGACCTGTGTTACCCGCTTTGCGAATTGTATCCAGGATGCGATCGCGGATAAAATCTTTGGAACCGTACAAGGCACAGGGGTCCATATTTCCCTGAACACCCATGTTTGCGCCCAGTCTTGCCCTAGCCTCTGCCATATCTACTGTCCAATCCACGCTGACGATATCAACGCCAGATTTTCCCATTCGTTCCAATATCCCGGCGCTGCCGTTGATATAAAGAATTAGGGGTGTATCTGGATGGGTGGCTTTGACCTGTTGCACCACTTGTTGCTGATAAGGCAAGGCAAATGTTTCGTAGTCTTGGGGACTGAGTTGACCTGCCCAAGAGTCAAACATCTGCACTACTTGGGCACCGGAATCAATTTGATAACGGACATAAGTGGCGATCGCATCTGCCAGCTTACCCAAAAATTGATGCAGCATTGCTGGCTCACAGAAAGCCATGCTCTTAATGTTGATATAGTCTTTAGAGCTTTTGCCCTCAATCGCATAAGCTGCTAGCGTCCAGGGGGCACCCACAAAACCCAACACAGTAGATTTATCGCCCACTTCTTGCCGCAAGGTTTGCAAAATTTCCCGGATGAAGGGCAGCGTTTCTTCTGGTTCCAGGGGATGCAGTTTGTCAATCTGCTCTTGGCTGCGGATGGGCGGATCGATTACTGGGCCCCGGCTTTCTATGATGTCGAAGGGGATGCCTAATCCTGGTAAGGGGGTGAGAATATCGGAAAACAAAATTACCCCATCTGGCTGAAACGCCCGCCAGGGTTGGAGTGAGATTTCAATTGCCAATTCTGCTTTTTCCGAGCGATCGCGAAAGGAAGGATATCGCTCTCGCAACTCCCGGTATTCTTTCATATAGCGACCCGCCTGCCGCATCATCCACACTGGCGGACGGTCTAACACTTCACCACGAGCAGCCCTTAATAAGTAAGGAACCTGGGTTGACCCAGCCATTTAATACTCCACCCTAAATAGTTTTTTAAATGCATTTGTTAGCTTACCATCTCAGCGATCGCGGTTAACCTGGATGGGTAAGTTCTAGAAAAGTTTTCACCCCAAACTGAGAATGCCTTGGTCGGCGTCTAACTGAGCCATGATTCCGACGGGCAGGGCAGCATTGTCACCATCGTGGCCGAAGGGCAAGTCAGAAACAATGGGGATGTTAAGATCCGCGAGGCGATCACGCAGTACTTCCTCAACTGTAAAACTCGGGATGCCTGGAGGTGCCTCACATCGGCTAAAGCGACCCAAGGCAATGCCTCGCACTTTCTGCAATGCACCTGTTAAACGCCACTGGGTTAGTAATCTGTCAATGCGATAGGGAGCCTCGGTGACATCTTCTAGGGCGAGAATCACGCCATCCAGATTTGGTTGAATTGCTGTCCCTAGTAGATGAGTTGCCACAGTCAGATTTGCTGGGAGCAGGATACCGATAACTGAGCCACCACCCCAGCCTGTCCCATTGAGGGGTGGGAGGGGATGACCTTCTACGCAAGAGAACAGCCGCTCCACAGACCAATCTGGTTCCGCCGCGAGGGTAGTGAGTAGGGGGCCATGAACGCCTGAGAAACCCATATGGCTAAGGCTCCAGAGCAAGCCTGTTACGTCAGAAAACCCTATCAGCCACTTTGGAGGCACGTTTGTAGGCCAAACCCAGTCTTCTAGTAACCGGGTGCTGCCATAACCGCCCCTGGCACAAAGAATGCCGCGACATTCCGGGTCTTTCCAGGCATCGGCTAAGTGGTAGCGTCGCTGAACATCTGTCCCAGCAAGATAACCCCACCGAGCCTCAACTTTGTTACTAATTTCTACTCGATAACCACGCGAGCGCCAGATTTCCACGCCCTTCCGGAGCGCCTCAAATTCTCGCAATGCTCCACTGGTAGCAATAACTCGCAGCAAATCCCCCGGTTGTAACGGCGGTGGCGGTTGGCAAAAGTTCATAATTGGCAGGCGCGAACTTTAACTCACATTCCTGAAGTTAACTTTAGCAACATCTAATATCAGGGGACAGGGTAATTGTATTGAATGGGGGCTAATTTCTTGTTGGTTTAGGGTATACTTAAAATAATAGAAATATATTCCTTCTAAATATTAGAACCTAGTTCTTCCCTATTAAGGTTAGTTTATCAAAAAAAAGGCACTAAGTCTAGAGACTTAGAAAAAAAATTCCCCTTCTAACTGAAGGTACAAACGTAGGATTCAAACTTTTAAATTCTAAATTTAGCGTGAAGGCGACGTGAAATTTGGTTCAAGTAGAGATGCCCTGCCAGGACGTCTCTACTATGCAGGGTGAGGTCAATCTAAAGTCGTTTGACGTACTTACCTTAATTAATCGGGATGCTAGGGTCATTGCCGCATCGATTATAGCCGTGTCATTACCCAAATCTGTTGCCACCTATACAGGGTGTAGCAGTAGATGTATGCAACACACCAAGTAGGGGCACGGCAGTGCCCCTACTGTTACTCGGTGAGCTTTCAGCAGCTTTGCCAACCCGACAGGTACGGTAGGCACATCAATATCTTGGGAATCTGGCTAGCAAAAGGATAATGGTGCGATCGCCCTTATAGAGCAGCCTTAAGCAAAACCTATGGTGGGTGAAAGCAGGATTGATAGCACAAAGTCATAAAACTGTTGACACTTTGTAACAATATCGTTATATTTATTTACATAGGGTTACAAACAAGGGAAAAACAGATATGCGCTACACCTCCGACGACCAAGGCATCCTTAACAACTACGCCGCTGAACCTGCTGTGTACTTTGCAGAGTATCCCTCCCCAGAGGAGCAGCAAAGTTATGCCTTACGAGGTGCAGTCGCCATTCTCATTGTTGCCTTGACAATATTTACAGCTTTTGCTGCCAGCTAGGGATTGATTGAATTTGAACTTTAACAACCGCTTATAGCATTTGACATTTGGGACTATCTCCTATCTAGACTAAGAGCCTCAGCTACGGGAAGCTGAGGCTTTTTCTTTTTGGAACTTCAAAAAGAATAAATATAAAGAAGCAGCACTTGCAGGAAATTACAGTAATTCCTTGTTTCAACCAAATGAGACCATGGAAATGTTGAATTAGTAGTAACAGCCGTACTAGTTAGCATTAAGTACTATGCCTGTTACGCAGTTTGCACCAGCGCTACTGGCTTTGTAGTAGATAGTTACATTCTTTTTGTTAATTACAGCGTCAGACATTATTGAGACATTTGCAGGCTGGTACGTGTAGGGCGAGCAAAAATTTCCCCCCCAGAAGTAGTACCCACCATTAAGTGCAACGGCCCCGTGATAAAAGGTGAATACATCATTGGAATTATTTAAGCTAATTACCTAAGTGGGAATACCCGCTACAGCACTCTCAGCTAGAGCTTTTGATGCAGTAAAAGTGAAAACTCCGAATAGAGGTAAGGCAGCAAGGAGAGCAGCTAGTCGTTTCATTCTTTTTTCCTAATTTCTGTGTTGTGAGGGGTAAAAGTAGCACCGCTGTCTGAGCCGCCAGCGGGCATCTAAAACCATTACTCCTGTATAGACGAGTGAGTGGAATCATTTATGCACTCTTTCTAAATCGCACAGGGATAATTAATGGCTCTCTCACAAACACGAAGCTTCTACTTGTTATCTTGATTCAGGGAAGATAGCTTCATGCGGCGACTCTCACGAGAAATTGGTACTAAGGCTGGAGCTTGAGTTTTATCATTGCTATCTTTATAGCTTTCAACCACTTTAGATAATTCTGCGATCGCAGGTGCTTCAAATACACTCCGCAAAGGCAACTCCACCCCAAAAGCGTCGCGCACTCTAGAGACAAGCTGAGTCGCTAGTAAGGAATGCCCCCCTAATTCAAAGAAATTGTCATGGATACCCACCCGCTTAAGTCCGAGAACCTCAGCCCAAATTTTCGCGAGTACTTCCTCAACCGCAGTTCGAGGCGCAACATACCCTCCTGCCAATTCTGGCTTAACCTGATTGGGTGCAGGTAAAGCGCGGCGATCAACTTTGCCATTTGGCGTCAAAGGAAGCGATTCCAACACCACAAAAGCCGATGGCACCATATATTCCGGCAGCTTTTGTGCCAGATAAGCCTGTAACTGCGGCACTAATTTACGTGTGACTTTGGCCTGTAGGGGATTATTCGCATATGCTGTCGGCGGACGCATTGGTTCCACTTGCGGCACCAAAGGTTGCTGGACAACGCCCTGACAAGTTACAAACACCACGTCGTAGTGTCCATCAGTACCAGAATCTGACCAGCTAATATCAACGCTGTAGCTTAATTCCTCAGCCAGAGCATACCAATCCTCTGGATCTACTCCTAAATCCTGGAGTTTTTGCAAAGCTTCGCGCATCTGGCTTACGGTTTTAAATTCTTCGGCACCTGAAAGCCATTCTGCTGTCTTAACCGCTGCTGTTATCCGTGCATTAGGCACATGGGTAATAGCGAAAATCTCTGGTTGATTTTCCACCAATAGCTGGCGCACAGCGGAGATAGTTAAGCTATTTTCCTGCCAATCGAGCCATTTTGATTCCCGTTGAAAAGGTAGGGTTGATTCACTCTCAGTTGAGAAAACCAGGTTTGGGGGGGGTGCCCCCCCAACCCCCCGTTGGGGGACGGTCGCGTCCCCCAATCCCCCTCCGAAAGGTTTGGTCGGTTTGATGCCTATTTTCCTTTTTAGATAATGAAGTAGCGCTGCCCTGTCCCCCTTGGTTAGATTTGTTAGGGCGATCGCTTTTAGCCCCAATATAGAGAATGGCATTGTAACGAAACTGAGTTAACTCATTGTGGTAGCGACCCCGCATCAGTTGGATCTGTACATGACTAATTTGGGGAAATTGCTGCTTTAAGGTACTAAAGAAAGCTGGATCAATAACTAACTCTGTTTCTTGGAATATTTGCATTTGTACCCGTTGTTGCAATTGCTCACGGGTGAGGGAAGGTTCAGCTTGGTACAGTTGCACCCCGGCGTGGAAAGCTGGCAACAGGGGCAGACTACGCACATCCCCGATGAAGATAAAACCACCTGCGGCGGAAAGCTGGGCTAAGGCTTTCTCTAACACCTGCACCAAATACTCAATATTGGGGAAATATTGCACAACTGAGTTGAGAATTATCCCATCAAACGATGCTGCTTGCACGTCCTCAAAATCAGTCGCTATCTTCTCAAGCAGCGTTACTTGTGGTAGTTCTTGCTTTGCTAACTGCTGGCGGATGTAATTGAGTGAGGGCGGCGAAAAGTCGGTTCCACAATATTTAGTGCAGTGAGGTGCAATTCTGAACAACAGTAAACCTGTCCCGCACCCAATTTCTAAGACGCGGCTAGGTTGCAAAGCCAAAATTTGTGCGGCTTGGTTATCTACCCACTCACGCATTTGCTCGGCTGGGATAGGCTGATTTGTGTAACTGCTATTCCAGCCGATAATATTAAATGTGGGATCGAGATTAGCCGCAGGTTGGTTATAAGTCTCGTCATAGAGCATCTGCCATTGCCACACCTGCTCGTCCTGCAATTGCTGTTGTTGCATCTGCTCTTGAGAATTAGTGTATTCGGGATTAAGGGCGATATAAGCTACTAGACGATTTTCGCCTACATCCTCACGAGCCATGACTACGGTTTGTAGCACGGCTGGATGCTGACTCAGGGCTGCTTCAATTTCTCCTAACTCGATGCGATACCCGCGAATCTTCACCTGATTGTCGAGGCGGCCTAAAAATTCGATGTTGCCGTCATCTCGATATCGGACTAAATCCCCAGTCTTGTAGAGGCGATCGCTTAATTGGGGATGATTAGATTTATCTACATTTTTAAAGGGATTCGGAATAAATGCGATCGCGGTTAAATCAGGACGGTTTAAATAACCTCGCGCTAATCCATCACCACCAATATATAATTCACCGGGAACGCCAATAGGTACAGGTTGTAAATACTCATCCAGCACATATACTTGAACGTTGGCAATGGGACGACCAATCGCTGGGGGTACATCTACTTCTTCCTTGACGGGAACCTTACCAGAAGTTGTAACAACAGTATTTTCAGTTGGTCCGTAGTTATTCACCACCTCAAACGGATGAGATGGCAAAGGATACTGATTAAGCTTGTCCCCACCTGTTAATAACAGTCGTAAAGCGACATCTTGCGACCAATCTAATAACAAAAAATTTTCTGCTAGAGGTGTTGGGAGAAAGCAAATAGTAATTTCATTTGCTATCACCCACTCACGCATTTTTTCAGGTAAAAGGCGGGTTTCATCATCTGGAAATAAAATGCTGGCTCCAGCAGTAATATAAGGCCAAATTTCCCACCCGTAAGCGTCAAAGGCAACTCCGGCAACCTGAGTCACGCGGTCAAATTGTGAAACGGTGAATGCTTGTTGATGCCAAAAGACAAGATTTAGTAACCCACCGTGTTGAATTTCAACACCTTTAGGCTTTCCTGTAGTTCCAGAGGTGTAGATAACATAAGCCAGGTTTTCTGCTGTAACGTCACTGGTAGGATTATTTCTACTTTCTTGGGAAATAGTCTCCCAATCTTTATCTAGACAAACTATTTGTGTTTTGTACAGTGCCAGACTTGCAAGCAATCGCTGTTGAGTCAATAAAACTGAGACTTGAGCATCTTCAAGGATAATCTGCAAGCGCTCAGAGGGATAACTTGGATCTAAAGGTACATAAGTTCCCCCCGCCTTGAGTATGCCCAACATCCCGATTATTGTATCAAGAGAGCATCTATCAACACAAATACCTACTAAAAATTCCGCACCTACGCCCATTTTTTGTAGATAGTGGGCTACTTGATTACTGCGGATGTTTAACTCTCTATAAGTAAGCTGATTGCCAGCAAATTCCAATGCTAGAGCATCAGGGTTTAGCTCTACTAAATCTTCAAATAAATGATGAACGCACTTATCTTTTTGATAATTTATTTGGGTTTGGTTCCATTCCCCTAACAACTGATGTAACTCAGCTGCACTTAACAGCGGTAATTCGACGATTCGTTGTTCTGGATTCGCAACAATACCTGACAGCAGTGTTTGGAAATGCCCCAGCATCCGGGTAATAGTTGCGTGGTCAAATAAATCAGTGCTATACACCACTAAACCGCCGATACCTTCCCTAGCATCGCACCATAATCCATTACCTGAAGATCTTTCCCACAGGTGAAACTCTAAATCAAACCGCGTTGCACCAGTATCAAATTGCTGTGGACTTAGTGTTAATCCTGGCAGATGTAACTCTTCCATTGGCGCATTCTGGAGCGCAAATACCACCTGAAATAAAGGATTTTGGTTCAAGCTACGCTCTGGATGTAGCTCCTCTACCAATTTCTCAAAAGGCAAATCCTGATGAGCATACGCACCCAGCGCCACCTCTTTGACTCGGCTTAATAGTTCCCGAAATGTGGGGTTCCCTGATAAATCAGTACGCAGTACCAAACTATTGACAAAAAAACCAATCAATGGTTCTATGTCGCTGCGGTTACGATTGGCGATCGGTGAACCTACTGCGATATCATCTTGTCCCGTATAGCGGTAGAGCAAAGTCTGAAATGCCGCTAGCAGGGTCATAAATAAAGTTATCCCTTCCTGCTGACTCAAAGCCTCTAGTGCTTCAGTCAAAGCCTTAGGTAAGGCAATAGGTTGCCTTGCACCCTTATAGCTTTGAACCGCTGGTCTTGGTCGGTCAGTAGGCAAATTTAGTATAGAAATGCCGTTTAACTGCTTTTGCCAGTAATTTAACTGAGTTGCTAACACTTCTCCTTGCAGCCACTCCCGCTGCCAGTGGGCGAAGTCTGCATATTGGATGGGGAGTTCTGGTAGGGGGGAAGGTTTATCGCTGACAAAGGCTGTATAGAGCGTCCCTAGTTCTCGCAGCAGTATGCCAATAGACCAACCATCAGAGACAATGTGGTGCATATTCAGCAGCAGGATATGTTCTGTTTCATCCAGCTGCAATAGTGTTACTCGCAGTAAAGGCTCAGTGGATAAATTGAAAGGGCGTTGAGCTTCAATTGTTGCCAGCCTGAGTGCTTCCGCGTCTCGTTCTGCTACTGGTAGCTTTCGTAGGTCTATTATTGGTAGGGATATTGTTAACGTAGAAGCAACTATTTGAACTGGTTGCCCTTCCACCATTTTCAGCGTGGTGCGTAAAGCTTCGTGGCGACGCACTATTTCATTGAACGTCTGCTGTAACAAGGGATACTTAAGCGAACCTGTGAGGCGAACTGCTGTAGGAACGTTGTAAAAGGCATGGTTGGGAACCAATTGATCCAGAAACCACAGGCGCTGTTGAGCAAAGGAGAGAGGAAGGGTTTTGTCCTTGGCTCTAGATACAGGGCTAATAATAGTGCCACTGGTATTAATATTGGCTTGCCGCAGAAATGAGATAATTTCTGCTTTGCGTTCAGCTATTTCTGCACGTATTTCTGGAGTGAGAATGCCTTCCGGGGCATTACAGCGCAGGCGAAAGCCATCAACAAAAACCTGAATATCTAAGCTACGCAAGTAAGATAAAAATTCAACTAACTCCCGTTTAACAGAATCCTCTTGTTTTAGATGTGGGGAAAAATCAGGCGGATTAGATTCGGGATTTGGTGATGATTTTGATGTTCTGTCGTTTTGCATCTTGTCTCTCGCACTCATCTCAACCTTTTTATTTTTAGGAAGGGTAACGCTGGCGCTTTACCCATCAAGTTCTTCCTAGTCTGGGGTGCAAGTTACCTCAACTCAACCTACATTTGTGCTTGGTTTAATTAAGTTGACTGCTAAACCTATTGGTATGACCAAACAATTAAAAAATTGACCTCACCCTGCATAGTAGAGACGTCCTGCCAGGGCGTCTCTACTTGAACCAAATTTCACGTCGTCAAAATTCCACCTCTTCTCGCTCATTTCTCGTAGTTTGGGTGGTATCGAAATTTTTCGCTGCCCAACGCATTGTTTCAATATACCTAGCCAAACTAGCCACAGTCGGTGCCTCAAACAATTGGCGTACAGGCAACTCCACCTTTAAGGCGTCGCGTATCCGGGAACTTAGCTGAGTGGCTAGTAGGGAATGACCGCCCAACTCAAAGAAATTGTCATGAACACCTACCTGCTGCCGCCCCAAAACCTTAGCCCATATTTCCACTAGCACTTCTTCAACATCAGTCCGTGGTGCCAGATAATCTTCTTTCATATCCAGACTGAGTGTATCTGCCGCAGGTAAGGCACGGCGATTTACTTTGCCGTTGGGTGTCAGGGGTAGGGAATCCAGCACGACATAAGCTGAAGGCACCATGTACTCTGGCAACTTTTCTTTTAGGAATTGGCGCAAATCGGTTAATTTTGGATTTTGAAGAGAGGTTGTATGCAACGTCTCTACGTCAGGAACTATGTAAGCCACCAAGTGCTTATCGCCAGGTATGTCCTCCTGGGTAATCACCACCGCCTCTGCCACTGCTGGATGCTGACTTAAGACGGCTTCAATCTCTCCCAACTCAATACGCAAGCCGCGAATCTTTACCTGATCGTCAAGGCGACCTAAAAACTCGATGTTGCCGTCAGATCGATATCGGGCTAAGTCACCTGTCTTATAAAGGTGCGCTGCTGGTTTATTACTAAAAAAATTAGGAATAAAGCGTTCAGCAGTTAACTCAGGCCGGTTGAGATATTCTCGCGCCAATCCATCACCCCCAATGTGTAACTCACCAACGATGCCAATTGGTACAGGCTGTAAATGAGCATCTAGTAGATAAATCTGTGTGTTGGTAATTGGGCGGCCAATAGGCAGAGGGGTAGGGGTGCAAGGCGTGCCTTCTTCCTCGCTTTGTTTCACATCCTGCACGCAGTAGTAAGAAGAAAATGTTGTACTTTCTGTAGGGCCGTAAACATGAAGTAAATGTTTTGGCGAACCGTTTTTTAAAACTTTTTCCACCCATCTGGGATCGACAGCCTCGCCTCCAAATAGCAGGTACCGCAACGAATTGAATGCTTGCGGCACAATTCTTGCCATCTGTTGGAACAGGGCTGTGGTTAAAAACAGGACGCTGATGCCTTTTTGACTGATTTCTAATGTCAATTCTTGCGGCGAAAGAGTTACATCTCTGCTAATCCCAACAAGTTGAGCGCCGTTAAGTAGCGCTCCCCAAATCTCGAATGTTGCGGCATCGAAAGAAGTGTTGGAGGCTTGAGCAATTTTATCGGATGGGTCTAATTTTATGTAATTAGTGTTTATCACCAGCCGATTTACAGCTTTGTGAGTAACAGCAACTCCCTTGGGCTTACCTGTAGATCCAGAGGTGTATATAACGTAGGCTAAGTCGTCGGCAACAGGGTTAATACTGAGATTTTTTTCGCTTTCTTCGGCAAGAATATCCCAGTTTTTATCTAGACAAACCACTATTTTATTTTGAATTTTGGATAGTTCTAAAATATTTTGGCTTTGATGATTATGTTGAAATAATGCGGTTAAATTATGTAGCTTTTCTAGCAATTTATTCTGCGTCAGTAGCACTGGCACCTCTGCGTCTTCGATCATAAAAGCTAGGCGATCGCGCGGATAGCTGGAGTCTAATGGTACATAGGCTCCCCCGGCTTTAAGAATGCCCAGCATTCCTACTATCATCTCTAGAGAACGCTCTAAGCAAATGCCGACCTTTACTTCTGCTCCTACCCCCATTTTTTTTAAATAGTGCGCTATTTTGTTACTACGTATGTTTAACTCCCGATATGTTAGCTGCTCGTTTTCAAACACTACCGCAACAGCATCTGGTGTTTTTTCTACCTGGGCTTCAAATAACTGATGAATACATTTATTCTGTGGATAATCTGCCTGAGTATTATTCCATTCCACTAATAGCTGATGTAGTTCAGCTTTGCTCATCAGTGGTACGTCTGCCACTCTAGCTTGTGGATTAGCAACAATATTTTCTAATAAAGTCTGAAAATGTCCCAGCATCCGGGTAATGGTGGCTCGATCAAATAAATCAGTGTTATATACGACTACGCCTCTAAGTCCCTGGGAGTGTTTCCACTGGTCACCATATATGTTTCTAAATCCCTCTTTGGAATCCCACAGGTGAAATTCCAAATCAAAGCGGGTTGTTTTAGCCTCAATATTTATGAAGCTAGCCACTAATCCTGGCAAATCTAGCGCGGGGCTAGGGGCATTTTGGAAACCAAACACTACTTGAAATAGCGGATGGTGGCTCAGGTTGCGCTCTGGATGCAGTTCCTCTACTAGCTTTTCAAAGGGCAAATCTTGGTGACTGTAGGCTCCTAATGTCACCTCTCGCACTCGGCTTAACAGTTCTTGAAAAGTTGGGTTTCCAGATAAGTCAGTACGTAATACTAAACTATTGACAAAAAAACCAATTAATGACTCAATTTCGCTACGGTTGCGGTTAGCGATCGCGGAACCAACTGCAATGTCTTCTTGATGCGTGTAGCGGTAGAGCAATGTCTGAAACGCCGCTAGCAGGGTCATGAACAAAGTCACCCCTTCTTGCTGGCTCAATGCCTCTAGCGCATCATTCAAAGGTGGTGGTAGCTCTAAAAATTGTGCTGCGCCCTTGTAGGTTTGAACAGCTGGTCTTGGTCGGTCAGTAGGCAGATTGAGCATGGAAATGCCCTTTAATTGCTGCTGCCAGTAAGTTAGTTGTACCGCTAACACTTCCCCTTGCAGCCACTCGCGCTGCCAGTGGGCAAAGTCGGCGTACTGGATGGGTAGTTCTGGCAGGGGGGAAGACTCTTCACTGACAAAGGCTGTATAAAGCACCCCCATTTCTCTCATCAGCACCCCGATAGACCAATCATCGGCGACAATGTGATGCAGATTTAGCAGCAATATGTGTTCTGCTTCGCCTAACTGTAGTAGGGTGACTCGCAGCAATGGTCCAGTAGTTAGATCGAAAGGACGCTGCGCTTCTTGGATGACCAGCCGCTGAGCTTCTGCTTCCCGTTCAGTGACTGGCAGATATCGTAGGTCAACTATAGGAGCGACGCCAGAGCCTATTGCTGAAGCTCGTATTACCTGGACAGGTTGACCTTCTACGATGCTAAATGTGGTGCGTAAAGCTTCGTGGCGACGCACGATTTCGTTAAAAGTTTGCTGTAGAGCGGCTAAGTTGAGCGAACCTATTAGACGAACTGCTGTCACCACATTGTAGAAGGGATTTCCTGGTACCAATTGGTCGAAGAACCACAGCCTAGCTTGAGCGAATGATGCAGGAAAAACGAAGATATCTTCAAAAGAAGTAGTGATAATGGTTTCCTCTAAAGTCATTTAAATGTTTTGGCTCCTGTTAATTGTTTATACTAATTCACAAAAAGGGCTGGTAAGTTCTGTCGGAATGTCTCAGTTTGTAGGGAATAACTCTTGACAATCGACAAGAGCCTGCTTGCACAGTCAGAGATACTATGTTTGCTAAAAGCTAATTGAAGGATTGCTATAACTACTAACCACTCAGCGCATCCCCTGTAAAGGGCTGGAGAGGCTCAATTGCATGCGCTCTCTCTTGGTATTGCCATCTATCTGTAGTCATAGTTTTGGAAACTGTATTAGCGAACACATGAGTTCGCTGCTCAGTTATGTAAAGATATCGTAGCTATGCCAGTGAAGCAATGGGAGATTTTTGTAAAACCCCTTACGCCTTGCTAGCTGAGGATGATAATGTTTGTATTCAGTAAGTCTTCATCCTACGTGCAAAACTCTCTTAAGCGGAATAAGTGCCCACAAGTTATAAGATTTTAAATTTACTGGAAGGGAAAAGCTGTATGGAGGCAAATCCCGATCCCCTGTCATAAAATAAGCAAGAATAAGAGCGAGTAGTGACCAGGCTTTTGGTGTAAATGAGGAGTTGGCGTGTCAAAGTTCTTACCCAATATCAAGGATCTATCGAGCAAGTTCAGCGGCTCGGCATCAACGCAACTTGAACCGAGACCTGATACTGAGGTGGAAAAAGAGAAGCAGGACAGACCAAGATCGCGGCGTCGGCAATTGAAGCGATCGCTCTTGCAGTTAAAGCGCTTCTCTACCCAAAAGATGGCTCCGGTGTTGATTAAGCCGTTTACGGGTGAGAAACCCGTGTATCGCCGCCCTCTGGTTTGGATTGGTTTGGGTGTGGGCGGAAGCGCGATCGCACTTGCCTGGGGCTGGTCATCCGTAAATAAAAGCTTGCCAAAAACGGTGGCCGCATCTTCCATGGTTCGGGATGGCACGTTAACGATTCAAGCCTCAGACGGCACTATACTTCAGCAGATGGGACCGGCAACCAGGAACGATCTGAAACTGGAGGAAATTCCCAAGCCTCTAATTGCAGCGTTCCTTGCTATAGAAGATCGTCGTTTTTACCTGCATGGGGGAGTAGATTACCAAGGCGTGTTACGGGCGTCTGCATCTAACCTGCTGGCGGGAAATGTAGTACAAGGCGGCAGCACTATCACCCAACAGCTAGCGAGGGTTGTCTACCTAGATCAAGAGCGTAGCGTCTGGCGCAAGCTCAAAGAAGTGGGTATGGCTCAAAAAATTGAGCATCAGCTTACCAAAGAGCAAATTTTAGAGCGCTATCTTAACTTGGTCTATTTAGGTTCAGATGCCTACGGGGTGGCAGATGCTGCCTGGATTTACTTTAGTAAGCCCCTAAACCAACTTACTCTGCCGCAAATGGCAATGCTTGCAGGATTGCCCCCAGCCCCCAGTCTCTACTCGCCTTTTGTGAACGAGAAAGCCGCTCTGCAACGTCGCAATACGGTATTGCAAGAGATGCGGAACGCTGGGTACATTACACGGGAAGAAGCAGCCGCAGCGATCGCTACACCGTTAAACACAAAACAAAGTCCTCCCCAGCGACTCGATCGCCAAGCCCCCTACTTTACGGACTACGTTCAAAAGGAACTGCCAAAGTATGTCTCCCCCAAAGTACTGCAATTGGGAGGGCTAACCGTTGAAACCAGTTTAGAATCTCGGTGGCAGCAAGCAGCTGAAAAGGCTGTCAAAGACACGGTGGAAGAAAATGGTCGAGGGGAACACTTTAGCCAAGCCTCGCTGGTGGCGCTCGATCCGCGAAATGGGGAAATTAAGGCGATGGTGGGGGGAAAGGAGTTTTACCAGCACCAGTTTAATCGCGTTACCCAAGCTAAGCGACAGCCCGGTTCGACATTTAAGCCCTTTGTTTATACAACTGCGATCGCTGCCGGTATTACTCCCTACCGTGGTTACTTAGACGTTCCCTTCACCGTAGACGGCTATACGCCCAAAAACTACAGTGAAACTCATGGGGGCTGGCTCTCAATGCGGGACGCCCTGAAAAACTCGATCAATGTGGTTGCCGTCAAGGTGTTGATCGATGTGGGATGGCAACCAGTGATCCAGCTTGCCCACAAAATGGGAATAGAATCGGAACTCCAACCCTTCTACTCTCTGGCATTAGGCGGTTCTGAGGTGAATTTGCTGGAACTGACCAGTGCCTACGGAACTTTCGCAGCCCAAGGGCTGCACAGCAAGGCTCACGGCATTCGGCGCATCCTCGACCGGAACGGTAAGGTCATCTACCAAGCTAACTTTCAGCCTGAGCGTGCCCTGGATGAAGAAACATCTGCCATCATGACTTGGATGCTACGCGGTGTTGTTAATGAGGGTACAGGTCGAGCTGCCCAGCTGGATAGACCAGTTGCTGGTAAAACCGGCACTTCTGACGAAGCCCGCGACCTTTGGTTTATTGGCTACATTCCTCAAATGGTTGCAGGTGTTTGGTTGGGCAACGACAACAACGAGCCGACTTGGGGGGTTAGTAGCACAGCTGCTTCCACCTGGCATCAATTTATGCTCACGGTAGTAAAGGGTATGCCTGCCCAAAGCTTCCCGAAACTGCCCAGCAACTTAGAAGGTCGCAAACCTCAGATCAAGGTGCAGCCCATCCGCCCGAAAAGCATCATCAATGGAAAGATAGACCCGCCAGAAAAATCTGAGGATGACAGTTCCGGCTCTAGACGCTCCCGTTCTAGACGCTACAGTAACTAAACTTCTGCTACGAGGTTTTAGCCTTTTGGTGCGTAAGTTCTAAGATTTTTAACCACAGATAAACACAGATGAACACAGATAGCAGTAGGTATTGAGCCAGTGAAACGGATGAAAGAAAGATAGGCTCTTATAGCAAGAACTATAGGCAGGCTCAGAATTATATTCCTTTTATTGATGAAATCAGGTCTGAAGTCTGGCGAATCAAACTTGTGGAAGATAGATACTCCCATGCGTTTTGGTACGATAGCCAAAATACAATAAGGAGTTTAAACCATGCATTTACTGATGGAGGTTGCTACAAATCAGCCTCATTTTCCAATTTCTGCTAGTGCCGTGTTGGTGATTGGTTTTATTGCAGCTACGACTATTGGCTCCGTTGCCTGGTACAACTCTAAGCGCCCTATAGGCTGGGAAGATAAGGAGCGTCCTGACATTGTGCCTAAAGTCCATAAAGAAGAAACTCCCGGTTTGGGCAAGCCTAATACATAAGCTTCAGCCGGGAAAATCTTGTGATTACTGCCTCTGATGTGACTGGGAGGCAGTTATTTACTACTGGAGATATCCCCCTCAATCCCTAAAAATTCGCCTTGGTGTAGCCTACTGGAGTTAATTGCCTCGCCTCACACTCCTAATTTTCTGGAGAAAACTCTAGCGCAGTGCCAAACTAGAACGCAGTGTTAAGTTCAAATCGGTGTCGGGGTTAATAACGACCACCTCAGTTTTATTGCGACCCAATAGTACTCCACCCACAGCGCCTAGCCCTGCACCGCCCAATACTTCTAAGATTCCAGCCCTATTGTCACCAGTGAGAACTGAAATTGCGGTTGCCGCTGCTGCACCTATTGCTGCACCTTTCAAGATAGAACCTGTGTTGGTTCCTCTATTGATTTCTTCAGTTTGGGTAATAACCTGAGAAGTAGCATCAATAGGTTGGCGTCGATTCCCATATATCACCAATTCTTCGGCAACAAACTGGGAACCACCATTAGCTGGTTGCAGTTCACCAACAACCTCACTGCCCGCAGGAATTAATATGGTTCCGCTACGAGATTTGATGTTTGCTGCCACTTTTAGGGTTATGGGCATCGTTTCGGTGGGGGTAACAACGATTTTTTCTGCTTGGTCGTACATGACTGGAATCGTTGTTCCATATGGGATAGTGACTCTTTGCGGTGGAAAAAGTTGAGCAGAAGCAGGAGCAGTCATCATAATGGGTGCAGTTGCACCAGTCATCATTGAGAGTGCCAGTAGTGCAGATGTTCCAGATAGGTAGGGATTGAAGCGAGACATTGAGGAGAGCCTCCGTAATTAAGCGGCAATAATTCTTACTAATAGCAGACGCGCATCCGAGAAATTTGTTCCTTAAGAATTGCGATCGCTCCTCTGCCGGATTTATGATCGGGCGTGCGGTTAGCTTTTTGTCCTTACATGGTAGTAATGGGCAACAAGAAGGTTTCTTCAATGTGCGATCGCACTGCTGGAAAATATGGGATTAGTCTTGGTGTTGCATTGTCAGGCAGGATTTTAGCCTGTCAAAGTTCCCAAACAGACTTTATCAAAGAAGGAGAGCGATCGCGCCTTACACCAATCCCCTTTTTCGTGGCTAAATCTCTGCAATGGGTAACAACAAAGTATCCTCAATCTCCTGTCGTACCTCACGACTCACATCACAATTGCTATTCAGACACTCTACCAGCAACAGATTGGCGTCGTAATACTGCTTTAGCGCTTCCATCTGCTCATCGCTGAACTGCCAATTGTGACTAATATTGCGATACTTAATCATCGCGTATCTTAATTTATCACACCAATTTTTCCTATTTTCTTTCCACCATGCTTTAAACTTTTCTTGCTTTTGATTGGGATTTGGTAACTCATATTCAAGTTTTTGTATAGCTTTTTTTAGTTCAATCTCAAGTGGATAATCCAGGAGATATTCAATGTCTTTGGAAAGAGCGTAGTTAGGGGAAAAGCTCTTAGAGAATTGATAGTAAAGTAAGTCGTAACATTTTTTGTCAAGGGCATGCACATCCTCAACTATCAAGTAAGGAACATCGATATCTATAATACCAAAGGCATCTGCTAATTCAAGATATTCATCCTGATAAAAAATGCGTAAATTATAGACATACTCAAGACAAAGGTAATAAACTCGGACCACAACTTGTTTGTAGCAAACCGCAAGAGATTTCTGTTTTACCCACATTAGGAAATGTTGCAACTTATCATCAGCTACGATCGCATCAACCCGCTCTTTCATTAACAGCAACAGGCTGTCTGCACTTGACGACATCTCAACCGCTAGCAAAATGACTTCCCGCCAGCGGATATCATTGATGTGGCTGGCCAGATTTTGCAGCCTCTCCTCTAATGGCTGTGCCCCCAAAATAATTTCTCTAGCAGTGAAATATTCGTGAAATGTCAGATGAGAAAACGAGTAAATTCCTTTAGCCCGCTCTACCAAAAGCCCATGTTGGGCTTCAATTGAGTGCAAAACTACCTCACTGTCCAGTTGCAATGCTTCCGGCTCAGTATTAGCATCGGGTAAATTGCGAATATAATCTATGATGTATTGCTCTGCTACTTTCTGCTTGAAGAAATAGTCACCCTTCTCAAACGTAGCCAGGGCAATTTGGCTAAGTAAATCTTCCTTGCGCTGGAATGATAGCTTTTTGTAAACTTTATCGCGATGAATGTCCCGCTTGGCATCCCATTTTTTCAGCAACACATCCAGTCCTTCCTTATATAGCTCAGAACGATTTGGCGGAAAATCTCCTGACTCTTCAAATACCAAACATAGCAGCGTCAGTAAAAGTGGATTTGTTGCTAGTTCTTTGATTTGGTCATTTTCCCCAATGTGTTCAATAAAAGTTGCTGGTTTTACATCTTTATTCTTAAACCAATTGGCGGCAAATGTATAAATTTGTTCATCATCAAAATCAGCAATTTCTACCTCTGTAAACTTTTCAAAAGTATATTCCCGTGCCGCAATACGGCAGGTCACAACAAAGCGATTGTCACGAAGCTGTCTAGAAAAATCACGAATTTCCTTTAAGACGCGGCTGCTATCCTCTTCTCTAACTTCATCCAACCCATCGAGTAAAACTAACGTCCTGCCTTGGTTGAATAAGTCAACGACTTGAGTATTCCCAACCCCGCAACTAGATAAATGCTGACTGATGTACTCCAGTAACCCAAGCTTATTTGCATCTTCAGCAAAGTCTTTGAGCGTGACAAAAATCGGAACTCGCTCAGCCTGAAACCCACCTTGATTACACTGAATCGCTAAATACTTCAAAAAGGTGGTTTTACCTGCACCTGGCTTCCCCCAGATCATCAGCTTGGTATATTTCTCTACCGCCTCCAGTCCTGGCACTCGCTTTTCAGTGATTCTGCCTAGTCCAAAACGCTCAAAATCCTCTGATTTACACTCTTGCAGTAATTCAGCAATGCCTTTGCGCCTGCGTCCCGTGATTGTCTCCAAAATATTGACGTTAGTGTAGATATCGTTCAACCCAATAGGGTGAGACATATCTAGCACCCGCATCGTGCCGCAGTGTTCTTGGATGTTAGTTTTTACCTTTTCGCGTACCTCTTGCACTAATACATTGATATTAGTGCCAGTGTCTTGATTTACTTCTGCCTCTGGTTGGCTGGATGGCATCAGAACTACCTCATCCCATTCCAGTTTTAACCTTTCACAAATATCCTCAAAATTCTTGCGGTCAATTGCTATGCCTGCAAAAAAGTTGGTTACTGGCTGGCGACTTATTCCTAACTCTTTTGCTAAAGCCGTCTTAGTCAAGCAGCATCCACGCAAAGCTCTTCCGGCTTTTTCTATACCTTCTGGAGATGCCACGAGCGATCGCCCTGTCATAGCCCAACGATAAAACTTCTGACCTAACGTTACACAAATTTAGTGCCTATTTTCAAAGTCATACAACTCATGCACAAAGTCACGCATTCTCTAACCCATAGCTAGTCTGGATTTTAGGCAGGCGTTTGCCACCGTAGGGATGTAGTAATTCAGATGGCTAAGAAATGATTAACAGCATCATTTTGTTTGTCGGCTTATGGGTACTGGATAAGTTGGCTGAGGCAGTTTTGGATAAACTTTTACAGAAGGTACTGAGCGACGATAACTTAAAGCGCTTGAGCAATTACCTGAAACTTCAGATTCTCCTGTTGTATCTGGACTGGTTAGTGCAAAAGACTCCATTAAAGGATTTGCCTAATCGGGAAGAACTGGGTAAATAAAATTCACGGCTACACAAAAATAACGCGCGCAGGCGGGTTATTTTTTAGGATGATGTTGTAGTGCGATCGCCCCTTCATCTGCGGTTAAATGAAAATGCGATCGCTCACCTACTCACCAAGAAAACTCATGACAAAGGCAGAAATTTTGGAAGCACTCAAGCATCTAACAACTGAAGAACGCCTAGAAATCATCGAAACCGCCTCTCGTCTGATGCGGAAAGAGATAGAAGAAAAGAGCAGAATAAAAGCGGAGAGAAAAAAGCGATTAAGAGCCGCAGCAGAGGCTGCAATCCCCCACTATCAGCCAGGAGGTGCACTACATGACTTATGGTCACCTGATAGTAAAGACTATTACGATTCTGAGGATGAATATGCTGGTGACAGGGTAGACTCTCATGCGTAGAGGTGAAGTCTGGTTAGTTAGACTTGATCCTACGGTTGGGGCTAAAATCGGCAAAACTCGTCCAGGTGTAATTGTAAGTGATGATGACATTGGGATTTTGCAACTCAAGGTCATTGTTCCGATTACCGGATGGAACGATGACTTTTCAGACTTCGAGTGGATGGTTCGGCTTGAACCTAGTACAGAAAATGGGTTAAGAAAGCCTTCAACCGCCGATACGTTTCAGGTGTCTTCCGTCTCCCAACAAAGATTTATCCGCAAACTGGAAAGCTTTCTGATACAGCCATGCAAGAAATTATCACAGCCTTAGCCATTGTTCTGAGTATTAATTAATTTAGCCTTCCTTAAGTCCGAGTCGGCGGACTGTGGTTATCTAGCCGCGAATTCCTTTCATGGGGTATCTGCCGATTGTTAAGAGTTGTAAAGCTATAGTATTGAACGCTGGAATCCTTGTTTTTCCGTCGATAGACTAGGCAACAGTGCATTTGTACTGGTATGTATTAATTAAAGGTATGGCGTTATAGCCTGAATGATTCCGCTACAACTGACTCTCAAAAACTTCCTCAGCTACCGCGAGGCAACTTTAGATTTTCGCGGGCTGCATACCGCCTGCATCTGTGGTCCCAATGGTGCGGGTAAATCTTCTCTTTTGGAAGCTATCACCTGGGCAATTTGGGGTGAAAGCCGCGCCGCCTCAGAAGATGACGCGATCAATGCTGGTGCCGAAGAAGTTCGAGTTGATTTCATCTTCCAAAGCAACCAACAGACTTATCGAGTTATTCGCAGCCGTCACCGGGGTGGCAGTGGGACTCTAGAATTTCAGGTGGAGGCAGGCAACGGCTTCCGCTCTTTAACAGAGCGAGGGGTACGGGCAACGCAACAGCTAGTTACGGGACACCTAAAGCTGGATTACGATACTTTCGTGAATTCTGCTTACTTGCGTCAAGGTCGAGCCGATGAGTTTATGCTCAGGCGTCCTGCGGAGCGCAAACAAATTCTCGCTGACTTGCTGAAACTTTCTCAGTACGAAGATTTGGCAGAACAGGCAAAGGATTTATCGCGGCAGTTTAAGGGGCAAGCTGAACAGCTAGAGCAGAATTTACAATCAATTCAAATTCAGCTGCAACAACGGGAAGCGATCGCACTTCAACAAGCTAGCCTAGAAACCCAACTGCAACAGCTGCAACAAACACAAGAGGCTGACAGCCAACAATTACAACAGTTACAGGCGCTGCAACACCAGCGGCAAACTTGGCAACAACAGCTAACTTGGCAGCGGCAGCAATATCAGAATTTAGTTCAAGATTGCGATCGCCTTCAACAAGAGATTGCTGCAACGACAAGGCAACAACAGCAACTAGAAGGCTTACTAACTCAAGAAGAACAAATTGCCGCAGGCTACGCCGAATACATTAACCTGCAAGCCACAGAAGAAAATCTCGCCTCTAAGTTTCAAGCTTACCAAGACGCCCAACAACAGCGGCAGCAGCTACAACAACAACTAGCTCAACAAATCAACGAGATTAATCTCCAAATCAGACAGACTCAAGCCCAACTAGAAGCTTTGGGGCAACAAGAGCAAGAAATTAAGGACTCCCTCAGCCGAGCAGATGAAGTGACAGCAGCTCTGGAACAACTACACCGCAGTCGTAACCGCCTGAACGAGCTGGATCGCCTGCAACTAAAAGTTGCCCCTCTGCTGCAACGCCGCGCCTCTATACAAACAGAAATAGATCGCGTCCACGCCCGGTTTAGCGCCAGATTAGAAGAACTCCGCTCCTCAGTGACTCAGCTTTATAGCCAGTATTCACGCCAACCCCAGCTACAACAAACGGTGATGCAGGTGGATACTCAAATAGAGCAGCTAGAGAAAAAGCGGGTTTACCAACAACGAGTCCAGGAAAAAGGACTGGAACGCCGCGCCTTTCAGGAACGCCTGCAAGAACACCAGCGCAGCTATGAAAAACAAATAGGGGAACTGGTGCAAAAACTGGAAATGCTCAAAACTCCAGATGCTAGCTGCCCATTGTGCGATCGCCCCCTCGATCAACACCATTGGAACCACGTAGTCAGCAAAACCCAAACCCAGCAACAGGAAATTCAGCACCAATTCTGGGTAGTACGGGAACAGCTAGCTGTATGTGAGCGAGAACTTCAGGTGTTGCGCCAGGAATACTCGCAACTGTCCCAGGAGTTAGCCCCTTACGAGTCATTGCTCCGCACACGCGGGCAACTAACGGCGCAACTGCAAGCAACAGGAGAAGTACAGACTCGGCTGCAACAAATAGGCTTAGAAAAGGAACAATTAGAGCGATCGCTGGCAGCGGGTGTCTACGCAGTTGACTTGCAAGAAGAACTGCAAGAACTCGATGCTTACCTGCAAGAAGCTAACTATGACGAAAAAACTCATGCTTTAGCTCGTGGTGAGGTAGAGCGTTGGCGGTGGGCAGAAATACGCCAAGCGCAACTCAAAGATGCCCAACGGCGTCAGGCGCTTCTAGATGCCCAGAAACCAGAACTTGTGGCGCAAATTTCCACTTTGCAAGCCTCTCTAGAGCAGGTGCAAATTGATTCGGAACTATCCCAGAAAATTGCAGCAGTCGATCGACATATTGTTGAACTGGGTTATGAGCGATCGCATCATAATTCTATCCTCGCTTCCCTACGTCAAGCTCAATCTTGGCAACTGCGCTATCAGGAACTAAACCAAGCCCAGCAGCAATATCCTCAAGTTAGCGATCGCCTAGCATCACTAACCCAAAGCCTGCAAGAGCGATTAGCTCACCAACAAGCAACTGATGCCCAGATGGAATCTATCATCAAGCAACTAGAACAGATGCCAGATTTGATCCGGGAAATACAAGCTTTAGAGCAGCAAATACAACGGCAACGCCAACAGCTAGATGAGCATCTAGCAACTTTGGGACGGCTGCAACAGCAGTCTAGCCAGTTGGAAATTATGCAAACTCAGCTACTTAGGCAGCAGCAACAACTCCAAGACACTAAGCGTCAATATCGTGTCTATGAAGAATTAGGGAAAGCCTTCGGCAAGAATGGCATCCAGGCGCTGATGATTGAGAATGTGTTGCCCCAACTGGAAGCGGAGACGAATCAAATTCTCTCCCGTCTCAGCGGTAATCAGCTACACGTTCAATTTGTGACTCAAAAAGCTGGAAAAGGTAGCAGATCGCGCACTTCCAAAGCCACAATTAAGAATGCTAAATTAATTGACACTTTGGATATTTTAATTGCCGATGCTCGTGGCACACGGCCTTATGAAACATATTCAGGGGGGGAAGCATTCCGAATTAACTTTGCGATTCGTCTAGCTTTAGCGCGGATGTTGGCTCAGCGATCTGGTACAGCAATGCAAATGTTGATTGTAGATGAAGGATTTGGGACGCAAGACGCGGAAGGGTGCGATCGCCTAGTTGCGGCGATTAATGCGATCGCACCTGACTTTGCTTGCATCCTTACGGTTACTCATATGCCCCAATTTAAAGAAGCCTTCCAAACCCGTATTGAAGTACGCAAAACCCCTAATGGCTCTCAGCTAAGTTTGTCCATGTAGCAAGTGCGATCGCCAATTGATCAGCTTGGTGTTGGGTTGCACCGCGTTTAACCCAACCTGCAATAGACATCTCCATAAATTAAAGGTGCTAACCCTTGAACCCTTGCCTTGACGCGAAATTTCGCGTCTCTACATTCTTTGTTGGAGAGGTTTAATTCGTAACTAATGAATCGGACATGATATGATTCGGGCTATTGTAAAAACTGAAATTAAAAAAGAGACCTGTTACAAAAGTGCCAGTATGACCCCTCCCCAACCCTCCCCTTATTAAGGGGAGGGAGCCTGATTTATGCTTCCCCCCTTAATAAGGGGGGACTGAGGGGGGTTAATTTTTAACTTTTGCAAGAAGTCTATTCTTTCTCTTGATAGAACTTAATGTAAACAAAATAATCTCTTTATGGCTATTGTTTGGGCGTTCGCACATCAATGGTTAAATAATGTTGTCCTTACAGTCCCTAAAGAGGCAAGCAGGAAAGAAATATTAATTTTCCTTTAAAGGAGATGTTTCTTGCTTCTGGAGTTGAGCTAGTTCTTCCGCCAATGTATTCTCCAGCACATTCATCACCACCTGCGGATCGGCAGCTTGCTGCATCTCCTCAACTTCAGGATCGTAACGGTCTTTCACGTCCGGAATATCAGCGCGCAGTTCCTCAACCAAGGCGATGAGTTTAGCGATCTTTTGCTCAGTTAGCAAGTTTAGTTGCAGACTCAGCTGCGCCCTTTGTTCCGCCAGCTTTTCTTGCCGTTCTTGTTTGATCAGTATTGCGATTGTCATTGGCAACGCGATAATGCCTAGCACCAGCTGTAGTAAATCAAAAGGAGCAGAATCAAATTGTGGTAAGCCCCACTGGGGCAGAAAAACGTTGAGGAGTAGCCATCCAGCAACCATGATTAGGCTACTGTACAGAAATACCGGACGAGCTAAAAAAGTAGTCGCGGCTTCCACTATACGCTGATGTCGTGGCACATTTCGTTCGGCGCTGGTATGCAGCGCTACTATAGCTTCAATATTTTGACTAATTTTTCCTGGTAATGGTGCAATCGGTATCCTAGTGTGCGGAGATTGGGGGCATATGTGCGCCTCAGAAGATGGAGTTTGGCTCCCCGGAGTTTGGTCGCTGCTCACTATTCGTTTCCTCCTTTTCGATGATGGCTTAAACCTAATTTTTACTACTTAGGGTTTTGATTGAAAGGATAGTTTAGCAGTAAGAAATTACTGACCTATTTTAAATGAGGCGATCGCTCGTTACGCTTTCTTGACTAAATAAACCCCAACCAATCCCGCCTGCGATCGCCCCTGGGAAAGGTTGAGGCGATCGAGAAGTTAAGCCGAGATACGGATACTCTGCTAGGCGGGGTAGTTGAATGCTTCAGCTTTACGCCAAACTTGAGAAAGACACCAATTACGGCGCTAAAGGGCGATGAAAACCCTCTCTACACTTTTTAGTAAAGAACGCAACGAACTTGAGATAGATATCGAGAAAGCGACTAAACCAGATCAGGTCGTTAAGCTGGTTCAAAACCGTCTCAATAATCTTGAGAAAAGTTACGTTGGTCAGCTAAACGTAGCTCAGGTACGTCTAGCTTACTTTTTCTTGGAAACACTCCGGCAGTCCATTGCTACTCTCAGCGCCGCTAACGAAACCAAAGTTTTAGAGCCAGAGTTTGAGGAAACGAGTAGTCAAGCCAAAAAGTTATCACCCAAAAGCATCATCTTGAAAGTGCTACAGGGACTTATCTGCTTAGGCATCCTAGATTCCTTATTCTCCTTAACTAGAACTTCCCCAGGAGCCTGGATGGACATCCTGCTGATATCTCTGCTGGTAGGACTGGAAGTTGTGTTTCAACTAGACAAGCGCGATCGCCCCAACCCAAATGCTTTACCTCAGCAAACGCGATCGCTCCAGCCTATTGTGCAGGTTGATAGCAAACTCCTTATGGATAACCTTGCTTCCGCGCTGGATACCATTGACGTCGCAGTTGCTGCCGCTGAAGACGTGAAAAAACCGCTCAATGGCACTGGGATAGAAGAACTTCCAGAACTGTTAAATATTGTCCAGAGGTTGATGGGTGCATCATTCCTGGAGAAACCGCAGATGGCGCTGCAACTGACTAAACTTCTACCCCAGATTTTAATGGAGCAGGGAATTCAAGCTCAAATTTACCAACCGGATAACGCTCCGAGTTATCGCGAGTATTTCGACTTTGAGCCAAGTATAGATCCCTCTGCCAAAGACTACGTAACTATAACTCCCGCTTTACTGAAAGGCGATCGCTTGCTCCGTCGCGGTCGGGTAATTGAGCCTGCCTACTTTGAAGATCAGACACCCACAACTAAAGCGCACAAAGAATGAGCAGGGGAAGCAGGGGAGCAGAAGAAAACAAATGTATGCTTCTGAATGCAAAGTTGGAGAAATCTCTGCTAGCCACAAACAAAAAAGGACTCAAGTCCCCGGCTAACCGTCTGGGGAAAATCCAAAATTGAATGACTTTTATTTTCAGATTAGTATGCAAGTGTTAGAAACAATCGGATTCGATCTGGGGCACGGTGAAACCGCTGTAGCTAAGGCAAGAGTGGAGAGCATAGAGCCTCCAGAAATGCTGGAAGTTAATAACAAAAAGATTCAAATTACGGCTCTTGGCTGGCATCCCGACCTCGGTTATATTGTCGGAGAACAAGCATTAATCCAAGCTGGCGTTACTCAGCTTAAAATCTCCTTTAAGCAAAAACCAAATAACGATTCCAATTACAGAAAGACGATCAGTAAGTTTCTAGAAACCTACTACCACCTTCTGAAAGAAAGCAAACAAATTGAAGGTGGGGAGACGAGCCGCTTTTTCGTTGGCTGCCCTTCAGGATGGTCAGCGAGCGATCGCACTGAATACCAAAAGCTACTTCAGGAATCCGGCATTCCCCTAGTGGGTGTTATACCAGAGTCGCGAGCGGCTTTTATGCAAGCTAAGGAAGCCGGGAAGCTGGACTATAACAAACTTAAATCTTCGGTGCTAATTGTCGATATTGGCTCTTCGACTACGGATTTTACCTTAGTCAAGAGCTTACACGAAATACCGATAGATTTTGGCAGTAACGCTCTGGGAGGCTCCCTAATTGACAAAGCGATTTTTGCTCGCACTGTTGCCAACCATGAGGATAAGGCGTTACTCGAACGAGTGCTGGAGCAATATCCCCATCACCAAGCACGCTGCGAACTTGCTTGTCGCAAAGCCAAAGAAGACTACTTTTCTAATGAAACGCTCTACAGCAATCCGCAAACATTTGCACGCGGCTTCGAGTCAATTAACGAACAAATTTACTTTATCCCGCAAGTTAACAAAGCGGTGATGGAGGAAATTTTGAACCAACCCTTACCTGAACTTGAGGGCAAGAGTTGGAGAGAGTCCTTTCGGGAAGCAGTCAGTGCAGCCAATGAAGAGCTAGTTAAACAAAACCTTGTGCCTGCTGTTGTGCTAATGACTGGTGGTGCATCCCGCATGAAGTTCACCCGTCTTCTTTGCGAGGAGATTTTCTCGCGACCGGAAACGCAAATTCGCCCAGATCCAGAACCCGAACGTTGCATTGCATTAGGTCTAGCGCGGGTAGGACGATGGGATCTGCGTGCTGCTGCATTTAAAGAAGAAGTCAATAAACTTTTCGACTCCCAGAAGCTCAAAGACCTGATAGAGAAACATATCCCAGAACTAATTGAACTGGTGACTAAGCCTTTATCAGATAGTCTGATTGAAAATACCGTTAAACCCGGTTTAAAAGATTGGCAAAATAACAAAATACGGACATTAGCCGATCTAGAAAGCGCTATGAAGGAACGAGCAGAAGAATGGATTAAAAGCGATTCCCTAGGGGATAGTTCCGCTTCCCGCGCTCGGCAGATCGTCAAAAATCAATCCGTCGCTTGGTTTAACAGCAAGATCCAACCTGAATTGGCTCAAGAAACTGACCCAATTTGTCAAAAGTACCAAATCCCCAGAAGTAGCTTGAGATTTGAAGAAGGTATTGACCCGGCAGTGGTCAACCCGTCTCTGTCAATTGGAGACGCTATCCTTGCCGATACAGTTGGGTTTATCGTCAATGTGGTGATTGGTAGCGGCACCATCGGTAGCATCATCGCTCTGATTATCACCGGGCACTTAACCTGGCCCATCGTGCTAGTTTATGGAGCCTCGGTGCTTGCCGCAGGAGTGGAGATAACTCGAAGCAGAACCCAAGAAGCAATCAAAACAAAGGTGGATGTTCCCAGTTGGGGTCGTTCTATTTTATTGAGCGACAGCAAGATAGACTCAATCTGCGAGCAAATTAATCCTGAGTTAGAAAAGGTTTTTAGAAAACAACTAACAGAAAATCAGGAGGCATTTGACGAACTGATTGAGAAAGTTGGACAAGAGTTGAAAAAAACTCTGAATGCTAAGGCTCAAGAGGCAGTAATTTTAATTAATTGAGATCCTCTCCATCCAACTTAAGCGAGATGGATGGAGATTACCTGGATATCTTTGAGGAGTTCCTATTAAGCTTTAGTTTTTGTAAAACCCGACACCGAAACATTGTACTTGAACTCGCCTTGATCCCAGTTCTGTTTTGTAACCCGAGGCTTAGTTATTCTTAAGTTCTTCATTTTTTAATTCTATTTTTAATCTAAAGGGAGCGCCCGCAGCCACAAAACTGCGTCACATTCATCTTTGGAAGTAAGAGCCATCAGCCAGAAGTGGAATTATTGCTATATTTTCAGCTAGCTTTAAGTGTGGGCGTCGCTCGCTGCGGCGCCTGTCTTCATTCAGAACCCTATAAATCATGCAGCTCTGCCTCGAAACAATCGAAAGCTAGAATATGGCTGTATAAACAAGTTAATTCTTGGTAAGACATTTACTACCATAAATTGATGCTTTAAGTAAACAGCTTTTACTCGTGCCCCTGCCTTAAATACAAAAACAAATGAAAAAAATATTGTTGATAGAAGATAATGAGAGTTTAGTTTTAGTTCTTTCCGAGTTCCTGCAAATACAAGGTTTTGATGTTTTAGTTGCCGCAGACGGCTGTATAGGCGTTAAATTAGCCAAGGAGCATAAACCCGACTTAATTTTGTGTGATATTACTATGCCTAATATGAACGGTTATGAAGTTTTGCAATCTTTAGGACAGGAAGAATCTACAGCGGAAATCCCTTTCTTTTTTCTCGGTTCACAAATAGAGCAATATGATTCAAAAAAAGTTCCTGTAATGTTTAAGGGCTATCTATTAAAACCAATAGATCTTTACGATTTATTAGCCGTAATCAATTCTCAATTGAACTCTTGAATTGTAAAAGCTAACTGCTAAAAGCTATATTTTATGAAATTGTTATCAGTCCCTATTGTTGAATATCGGCTGCCGATGTCGGTTGGTCGTACTCAAAGTGAAGTTTCGCCTGTTCCTCATAATCCTCTGTTTCAGATGCTTGTTGCTGGTCTGAGGATGAAGGAATAGCGATCGCCTCTAACTGCTCATTCCTGAAAGCTTCCTGTTCCGCCTTCAGGTAACGCACTCCCCCAGGTCAGCCTCTACCTTGGATACCCGCTCAATTACCTTATTCATAGTGGCGTCGGTACTGTTGAGAACGTAATCAACCGTGCTGTCTATACGTTCGTTTAGGCGGTCATCTACACTCCCTATCTCTTCCTGCAACCGCTCCAAGCGCTCGCCTAGCTGCTGATGGTTGCCTATATTCGCTCTAGATATGTCTAGCCGGGATGCCAGCTTTGCCTCTATCTCGGCTATGCGAGTGTCTAGGTGTTCTGTTAGCTTTGCCTCAATAGCGGCTGCGTCGATGCTGAAAATATAACCTTTATCCTCTATACCCAAGTACTGCCGCATGAATCCCACCAATAACTCAGTGGCAGTTGTGCCATCTTCCTTAGCCTTGTCAATAAAAGCCCGTTTTACCTCGCCTGGGACGCGAATATTTAGCTGGTCGCCGTAAGCCATAGTTGTTAGTTGTATATATGCTGCATATGTATCTTATAGGCTATTTTACTGTTTATGCCATGCCTACTTAACTACTTGATAAATAAAGCTGAAAGTCGCCCATGTATTTACATCCAGTGCATAGGTGTCAGAAGATTTGCCAGTGGTTTCAGGAGCAAAGGAGGCGATCGCATCCCGCTTCGCTAAGGCACTAGCTTGGTGTAAGTCTTGCAGCACAGCCCGCGCCACATCCCACGGGTTAAATAGCTCGCCAATTCTCTCTGGCTCTGTCTGAGGGCGCATAGCTGCATCCATTACCGCGATCGCCCCGGTGAAGGGGGCACTACTACAAACCAGGTAGGTTTCTGCCACCCCAGGCGGCTCTTGGAGTGCCCATTCATACGAGCTGGAAGGTTGGGGCACGGTGAGGGTTTCTCCCGCCGCGATGACTTGATCTTTAAGCAGAGGTTTAGCTTCAGAGGTATCCCATTCCGGGGAAGATACAAGAGGATAGAGAGCAAATGCACTGCCAGTAGTATCAATACCCAGGAGCATGAAGTAGACTGGGCGATCGCTGTAGTTCTGCACCCGATACTGGATACGACTACCAATAGGTAGCGTCGGAATGCCTTGTCCTGGCTCGCGTAGCGCTCCCTCTTTTTTTGGGGCACGCCAGGTTTGTCGCTGCATCAGCACCTGTTTTGTGGGAGCAACCATCTCCAGCGTCGCCGCTACTCCGAGACGAGAAGACTCTTCATTTGCACTCAAACGCCATAATTTAGCCGCTAGTAGCGTTTTTAGCTTTGGACTCAGGCGGTTGACTGCCAACTTTACTGCTTCAGTAGCTTCCCCGACGGTATTGGGAATTAGATCGCCACCCAGAGAAAATAGTCCATAGCCCCCGCCTGAGTCCTGAGTTAAATCTTCCCGACTCAGTGTAGCCTGCCCCCTGCGAACTTTACCAAACAAATAATCAACGGGTTGTTCCCCCGCCGTAACAACCGATGATACATAGGGAACATTTGCAAAGGCACTGGTTGCATCCACCCGCTCAATTCGTTCCAAGCTAGGGTCTAACCCCAATGTCAAGCCAATATGGCGTGGCAACACCCGGAGATATTCTTGAACCAGCTGTCCCACCTGTAGCTGGGAAGTTTCTGAGGCGTCGGTGCTGACAATTCGCCCTTTTGCCGTCAGACCATCGCGGGCACGAATTTGCACTTGAAGTGGTTTATCTACCGAGAGAACACTGCCATCTGCTGGGATAGGAGCGATCGCATCTGTCTGTGCCTCAGCTTGAGAACCGAGAACACTCAGAAGAGAATGTACCCCATAGTAAGCCAAAACTCTTGTCGGCAGCCCTGCCAGCCACAGCTGTACCGTTTTGCCGTTATCTTCCACCCCTATGACGACGCCATCCGCCCCGATGTTAGGAGCAAAAGTAAGATTGTAGGCTAGCAAGGAATCTTCTTGGCTTTTTTTACCAATTAGTTGGGGTTGCTGCTCTTTTCCTGCTAGTTGCTCAACCACTTCCGCAGCTCGACTCAGGCTGATTTTAACAGTCGTTGGGGAAGTAACTTGCCACAGGTATTGAGTCAAAGCATAAGTGAACAGACCAGCACTAAAACCACCCCAAGCTGCCTCAATCGCTGGTTGAGTTGGTGCTGACGCTGCTAAAACAATTCCAGGTATGCGATCGCCCAATGGCAGTTGCTGCAACTGCTCCCAAGATGTATTAAGACGCTGTAGCAGCTGTTCTTGGAAAGCCAGTTCTTCTACAATAGGTTGCTCTACTAATATTTCAGGACGAGAACGACTTCGCAGGTTGCCCGGGAAAATAGTACCAGCATCCATGTAGCTGGTATCGAGTACCATTGTTACTTGGTCAGTAGAAAGCGATCGCAATAGCAACAACAGCGTTTCTTCCAGCAGGTTATTTCCCACTGCCGCCGCCTTTGTCGGCAGAATACCATCCACTGGCACTAAAGAGTTTTGAGTTTTGAGTTTTGAGTTTTGAATTGAAGAATCTTCTTTTAACTCATCACTTAACACTCCTAACTCGGCACTACCGGAAGTGACGCGAATACCATACCCACTAAAGTGAAACAGGACAACATCACCCTCACTTGCCTGTTTGGTTAAATGCTCAATAAAAGCCGTCTCAATATTTTGCCGGGTTGCTTGCTGATCCGTCAGCGTCAGAATATCGCTGGGGTTAAAGCCGAACCGATGAATTAATAGTTCCCGTTGCAGTTCTACATCTGTGACACAACCACTAAGGGCTGTACTACGGGGGTACTCATTGATTCCTACAAGGAACGCTAACTTTCGTGAACTTGGTTGTGCCAATGCCTGGTAATAGCGCTCCAGCAGAGGCGCTGCAAAGCCTTTAGTGCTAAGTATAGATAACCCAGTTTCGCTCAGACCCAAAGCAGCTAGTATCCAGCCAGCCTGTTGCAGAAAAGTCCGCCTCTTCAGTCCCATGCCTTCAATATTCCTCTGCCATCGACTTTCCAGGCAGGGTTCTGCCATTTCTATCCTACCTGAGTTGGAGATAATCCCAGGGAAAATAATAGCCTGTCAATAATAATTCGTAATTCGTAATTCGTAATTGAAGAGGGTTCATGCCCCTACTGATTGTAATTACGAATTACTAACTATCAATTACGAATTATTTTGGTCAAGCAGGTTTGACAAGCTGGGTCTGCTATTGAGTTTTGCCAATATGGAGGCATTTTGAAAACAATAAGATTGAGAATTTTGTCATCAACCTTAGTTGTTAACCAAGAAAGCTGTTAGCTATTAGCTGATTACAAGGCCAGGGATGATAGCACATGGGTTTAAGCTAATCGCTAAAAGCTAAACGCTAATTGCTACTTGACAAAATTCTCAAATTTCATAACTATAAATATTCATTGCCAGTGCCAATTCTTTAGCTACTTCTGGTCGGGAAAACTCTGGTGGGGGCAATTCACCCTGACGCAACATCTCTCGTACTTTTGTCCCTGAGAGATGAACCCGCTCTTCTGGTGTGCTGGGACTTGTCTTAGTTGTTGCCATCTGTTGAGTGCGTTTGCAGTAGAAGGCGTGTTCAAACATCATCGGTACAATGCCTAATTCTCCTGGCTCAAACTCATCAAAGATCATTTGTGCGTCGTAAGTGCCATAGTAGTTGCCAACTCCAGCATGATCTCGACCGACGATGAAGTGAGTACAGCCATAGTTCTTGCGGATCAGGGCATGGAAAATAGCTTCACGCGGTCCTGCATAACGCATCGCAGCTGGATTGATTGCCAGAATTACCCTGTCTTGCGGGTAATAGTGTTCTAGCATAATCTCATAGCAACGCATCCGTACATCGGCGGCAATGTCATCCTCTTTGGTAGCACCGACTAATGGGTGGAGGAATAGACCGTCTACGGTTTCTAAGGCGCATTTTTGGATATATTCATGCGCTCTATGGATAGGATTACGGGTTTGGAAGCCGACAATAGTTTTCCAGCCTTTATCTTGAAACATCTTCCGAGACTTAGCTGGGTCAATTTGGTAGGCTGGGAAGTGAGGATGGGGGAAGCGTTCCAGTAGCCAAACGGGACCCGCCAAATAAATTGGTTTTTGGTTATAAAGAACTTGTACGCCTGGGTGTTTGAGATCTTCTGTGCGATAGACGTGAATCGCCTCGTGATCTTTTTTGTAGCGATATTTTTCGGTTAGCTCTAGGACGCCCACAAACCGCCCCCTAGGGTCGTCTAAGCGTACCCAGTTACCTTCGGTTAAGGAGTCGGCTACTGACTCGGCTACGGAAAGGGTGATAGGAATCGACCATGGAAGCCCATTAGCTAGGCGCATATCAGATACTACTTGCTCGTAGTCTGCCTGTTCCATGAAGCCAGTAAGGGGACTCAATCCACCGATGGCAATCATTTCCAGATCGGAGAGCGATCGCTCATCGAGTTGCACGCGCGGCAGAGTATCTGCTTTATCAAGAAATACCTGTAGTTGAGCAGGTGTAGCAATGCGATTAATCAGCTGACCGCCGTGAGGCGCAATGCCGTCTGGACTATGACTCATATTGATATTAGATTTGAGATTTGCGATGCGTAGATGGTGGGTGCAACAATTCATCGTAGCAGAGCAACGAGTGCATTTTCAGCAGCGCTAAGGTTTCAGGTTGGCACTGAAAATCCTTCTGGATCAATTCCCCAATTTACCCACCGCATTGCCGGCGGCGCTGATTGAATCTCAAGCGGCACTCGCCATGTATGAATATTTCCCATGCTAGGGCAGACCATTGTTATAGCTTTTAGCAGTTAGCTTTTAGCCGTTCCCAGTGAGAGTAACACTTCTGGGCGCAGGGGGTTGAGGTATAGTGTCAAGAACCATTATGGCGACTGCTATAACAAATAAATTGGATCTACTCATTTCCTCTGTTTCCTACTTTTTGCGTCAACTGTATTTGATTTACTAGGAGTAAAATTCAGCTGTTTTGTAAAAACAGAAAAACCCGGCTTCTTTAAGAAAACGGGTTTTAAGGATGCCTTTTTATAGCAGTTGCCTTGTCGGATTTTTGACAATCGACACGAGGCCCCATGTACCCAGAACTGCTGCTATAACTGAAGGGTCGCTAAAAGCTAATTGCTAAAAGCTTTACTTCTAGCGTTCGATGATGCCTCCACCTAGCAGGATGTCCCCGTCATACCAAACAGCAGCTTGTCCGGGGGTAATGCAGAACTGCGGTTCATCAAATACCAGCTTGACGCGATCGCCTGTCTTGGGAATCACGGTAACTGGTACTGCTTCTGAACGATAGCGGACTTGTACTTCTGCGCGTATGGGACTGGTCGGTTCTGGGATAGAAACCCAGTTTACTCGTTGCACAGCGCATTCAGATTGGTCGGTGCTGGTGCGATCGCCCACAATCACCCGATTTTGTGCCGCATCCAGTCCAACCACATACAGCGGTTGGGCTGCGGCAATCCCCAATCCTTTACGTTGCCCAATAGTATAGTGATGAATACCAGTATGTTGACCTAATACCTTTCCTTGCTGGTCAACAATATCGCCCTTTTGCTGAGGAATGTACTTGTCCAGAAACGCCTGCATCGAACCGTGCTTTTCAATCAAGCATAAATCTTGACTTTCCGGCTTATCGGCGGTTTTCAGTTGGAATTCACCAGCAATTCGGCGGGTTTCGGCCTTTGTCTGTTCTCCCAAAGGAAACACAGACGCCGCCAGCATTTCTTGGCTGAGGTCATATAAGAAGTAAGACTGATCCTTGGACAAATCTACAGCCCTTCGTAGCTGGTAGCGAGGGGCGCTGTTGCGCCCCGCTTCGCTAACGCCTGCTGAGTCGTAGGTAATCCGGGCATAGTGACCTGTAGCTATGCGGTCAATCCCTAGCTGTTCGCGGGCATATAGCACCATCGGGGCAAACTTCACCGTCTTGTTGCACTGAGAGCAAGGCAAGGGGGTGATACCTGCTTCGTAACCAGCGACCAGATAATCGACAATATTAGCCTGGAATACTTCCCGGCTATCCACAATATGATGGGGAATGCCTAATTGTTCACAAATAAAAGCCGCATCTACCATCCCCTCAGAGCAGCACTGACCTTTACCCTTCATCAGCCAGAGGGTCAAGCCAACAACTTCATATCCTTGATGATGCAGGGTCGCAGCGGCGACGGAACTGTCAACTCCACCGGATAGGCCGACAACGACTTTGTTCATAGACTAAAAAATACACTGCAATAATTGCTGATACACTACTTGTGTTTTTCTAGGCTAACATCCGTAGATATAGTTCTGCTGTATAAGTAAAATAAAACGAAGCTAGCCGTATTTTCTTGCTCTACATTTGATAGCCTGCTTCTTGAATTCATGGTTTTGTTTATCACGTTACGGATTGTCTTGTCTTGACACTCGGCGCGATAAATCGACGCAGATTCTTTGGTCGTAGGGGAGCCGCCGTAGAGACGCCCCGCCGGGGCGTCTCTACTTCCACGTGAAGAGACTTGGCTGTAGCTAGAAGTATCTCCCAAGTTAGAGATGGACATTTCACTAAGTGATAATCTACGTAACAGTCAAAGTAAACAGACCTAAAAGATTTTCCCGATTGCTAGCTCGATTTTTTTGCGAACTGAAGCCATCTAAACAGCCCAAAGCGCCGGCATCGTTGCTGCCATTACTGCTGAGGGCTACTTTGGTAATTGCCTGCTTCCATACTGCCGCAAGTGCCCAAACCCCTCCTGCGCCAGTGATTTTTGAGAACGTACCCCGACCAGATACGGTTCCGGTGATAGAACAAAACCAGTTGCCCCCAGGAGCGGTAGGTGCACCTACAAAGGATCGTGACATTGAGTACAATGCACCATCATCAAACACGCCCAGCACGAGTTCCACTTTATACAGGGTGGAGATATCTGGCGATAGCCCTCTGCTTTTAGCGCAAGTACGAAAGATAGAACCACAAGCTTTTGTGCGCCCAGGAGAGGGCATTATCCAGGCCGGGGTATATTCTAAAGAATCCTCTGCCCAGCAGCGTCTCCAAGAACTAGAGTTGCTGGGTATTAGGGCGCAAATTACCACAATTTCTGCTGGTACACCCACTTATGCAAAGCCGGCCAGTTCCAAGTTTTATTTTGTGGTGATTCCAGAAGGCAAAGCGAACTTAGCTGAAATTGAAGCGCAGTTGATTGGACTGGGATTGAGCCAGGAAGCTGTTCGTCCTAGAGAGCAGCCGCGAGGGTCACACGTTGCCGTGGGTCCTTTTGCGAACCGCAACGAGGCTGAGCGCTGGAATAACTATATCCGCTCTTTTGGCATGGATGCGCGGGTTTATTATGGTCGATGAAGGTTGTAGGGTTAGGTTATACCCTACGACAAGCCCTTCAGTTTGCCAACTTTCCCGCAGATATAAAAATATTGCATAGGAACTAGGAACAGAGATTTGGCAAAAACTCTAGCTCGGCAAGAACAGATACAGCAAGTCGTGGTGACGGCTCAGCAAATGCGCGAGATTGAGGGTCGTGTGTTTGCGGCTGGGATGCCGATTGCGGCTTTGATGGAAAAGGTGGGGGGGCTGATTGCCGATCGCATTCAGGCGCTTTATCCCTGTTCGCAGATGCCGCGTATAGGTATCCTAGTGGGGCCGGGTCATAATGGTGGCGATGCCTTGATAGTCGCTCGTGAACTGCACTTCCAAGGCTATCAGGTTTTTATCTACCGTCCATTTTCTCAGCTCAAGGAACTGACATCTCAACATAGTCAGTATGCGGAAAGTTTGGGCATTCCTTATTTTGATACCTTTGAGCCACTGCAAGAATGTGACTTGCTCGTTGATGGTTTATTTGGCTTTGGGTTGGAACGTTCGCTCTCTGGGCAGGTGGTTGCTGCCATTGACCAGATCAATCAGTGGTCTCAACCAATTATTAGTATTGACTTGCCTTCAGGTTTGCATACAGATACCGGAGAGGTATTGGGAACCTGTGTACGTGCCACCCGCACGTTTTGCTTGGGCTTGTGGAAACTAGCTTTTCTGCAAGACCAAGCTTTGGATTATATCGGCAAGGCTGAGCTAATTGATTTTGATTTGCCTCTGGCAGATATCTGGGCGGTGCTGGGAGAGCCACCTGAGATTCAACGGGTGACATCGGCGTTGGTACTTGCCCAGCTACCTTTACAGCGTCCCCCCGTGACGCACAAGTACAAGCAAGGGCATCTGCTGCTGATTTGTGGCTCGCGCCGATATGCTGGAGGAGCGATTTTGGCGGGGTTGGGAGCACGAGCGAGTGGTGTGGGGATGCTCTCGATTGCTGTGCCAGAATCACTCAAGCCTCTGCTGGTGGCTCAGTTGCCGGAAGCGCTAATTGTTGGTTGTCCTGAAACTGATAGTGGTGCGTTAGCCCATCTACCCGAACTTGAACTAAATTCATATAGTGCGATCGCACTTGGCCCTGGTTTAACTAAAGATGCCTACCCACTTCTGCCAGGGGTGTTAGAGAGCGATCGCCCTTTGGTATTAGATGCCGATGGCTTAAATATCCTCGCCGATATGGGAACGATCCCCACGTTATCGAAGCGGCAAGCGGCAACAATTCTCACGCCCCATGCTGGTGAGTTTAAGCGTTTGTTTCCAGATGCAGGAGATCCCACCAAAGACCGAGTGAGCGCGGTGCGTACTGCCTCCCACCAGACTGGTGCGGTGGTGTTGTTGAAGGGGGCAAGGACGGCAATCTGCCATCCGGCACACTGCGCTGTCGCTAATTTTTCTGGTTCAGTATGGATTCTTCCTGAAAGTACCCCAGCCCTTGCTCGTGGTGGCAGTGGAGACGTACTGACTGGGCTAATGGGTGGACTGGTGGCAACCGCATCCTCGCGGCAACTGCCCATAGAAGCGATGGTTCCCTGTGCTGCTTGGTGGCATGCTCAAGCGGGGATACTGGCAGCACAGGAGCGAACTGAGTTGGGGGTGGATGCCTTTACCTTGGCGCAGTATTTGATTCCGGTGCTGCGAACAACTTCCTCGCCCTAATGCGCTATTTCCTGTATTTTTGCTAAAAGCTAATTGCTAAAAGCTAACTGAAGGATTGCTATAACAACTAACTACTAACACCAAATCCCCCAGATTCATCCGTGGGGATGAGCTTAACTTATTACTACTTAGCTAAATCTTTAAAACAACAGCAACACTCAAACTAGACTCGCTGAGTGATTTCCTTTCGTGGGCAATTGTACACGGAGTTACACTGAACTATACTTTTCAGGTGCATAGCTCCCTAGTAACTAGCTTAGGAAATATCAGCCTTCTTGCTGGTGCTGCTGTTGTTGTTTAATGAGACAGATGTGAGATTAAACAGCGTTTTTACCTCTTAACTCAAATTTACACTTCGCTGTAGGAATCTGTCAGAGAAGCTCTGTAGCTTCAATTCTTAAGTTAGCACTATTTTTTAGAGATATAAGAAAATGAAACTAAAGTTCACATTTCTCTGAATATGCAGGTGATGAGCAATAGATAATTGATAATTGAAGCGCTTTTACTAAATTTTTAACCTTTAAAACAACAGCAGCACTCAAACTAGACTCGCTGAGGAATTCCCTATATTCGGCAATCGTAAGCGGAGTTGCACTGAATTACACACTTCAGTTACCTAGCTCCCTACTCACTAGCTTAGGAAATATCAGCCTTCTTGCTGGTGCTGCTGTTGTCGTTTGATGAGACAGATGTTAAATGAAACAGCGTTTTTTACCTCTTAACTCAAATGTACACTTCGCTGTAGGAATCTGTCAGAGAAGCTTTGTAGCTTCAATTTCTAATTTAGCACTCTCTTTCAGAAGCACAAGTAAATGCAACTAAAGTTCATATTATACAAGCGAGTTAGTTAACATTACGAAACAAAAGTCAAGGCGATGCCAACCAGTAATACCGTCTAACTTTTGATGGGCTAGACATCGGCTCCGGGAGCAAGGGGAGTATTTATAGCTGTACAAAAAACAAATGGTATGAGGATGTATTCCTTGATGTTGACTAATATGAGCAATTACAGGCACCAAATCAACAGGCGATCGCTTTATCCCACAAACTCACCACTCCAGACCAGGGCGTGTCTGCAAACTAATTTATAGAGTTAGTGAAAATTGTTGACTGTGTTAGAAAATGCTCATGATTGCTGCTATTCGTCTGTGGTTATAAGCTCGCAGCTCTACCCTAGAATGGCTATTAAGGATTGATGACGAACACAACGACTTGCGCCATGCCTTTCTTATCTCTATTTGTGGATGAACAAGACGCAGAGATTCTGCTGCGTTGGTTAAGTGAGGAGAAAGATATCGCCTTTATTGTGCCGACTGGACCAAAACAATGGAAAGCTGTTTCTTGTGTGAGTGAGCTAAAAGATGGCAACTACAGTTTGTGGCATGTACCGAGCGGACCACTGCCTTTGTTGGGTACAGACAATCCTAGCGAAATCATAGCGAACCCTTGGAGTGGTTGGACAGAGCTGGTAACAGGAAGAGAGCCAAGCAAACCTTACTTTGGCCCAGGGCATCCAGCAGAAATCCGGTTGAGTCTTTTCACCCGGCATCAACCTTACTCACAACAGGAACGAAATGAGTTAACGGTACTTAATGGATCGCTGCTAGGAGATAAGGACTTATTGATGTGTTCGGATTTCCAGTGGATAAGTAACCGCTACCAAGTAGCATCACAACAAACGCATCAGTGGTGGAGACGTTTAAAGCGCTGGGTAGCCCGCAAAGCCTTTAGACTTCGACCGTACAGCACCGCTTCTGACCATTTCGAGCGCTGGAGCTTTTGGGCTTTTCCATCCGCTTATTGGAAGTTGAAGAACGGGATGGAGTACTACGCTAGGGGATGGGATTTAAAGGAATTGCACGAAGCGGAAGGCAAAGCGGACTAACGTGGCTTTGCTTGGGCGCGAGTACGATTAATCAGCCGCTGCTATAGGTTAGTTTTTAATGCTGATGAACTTTAGATTGATAAATGAGTGAGATATCAAAGGCGCGATCGCCCTCTGCTGCAAGTCACAACCCCAGGCAGATGCGCCCAGCCATAATAGAGGGCAAAATTTAAAGTCAACAAGGTTTGACCACCTCAGTCTGATAAGTTAAAAATTGATTGATGTTCAATTCTTCCTGGTGTCCCTGGCAGGTTTCACGCTTCAACTGTTCAGGTTTGCAACAGGAGGCACTAGGGGTGAGGTAGCTTATGGCGCTGATTGTCCAAAAATACGGTGGTAGTTCCGTTGGCTC